>Ga0335081_10001207_pt1 | contig 41232 bp, 35 predicted proteins | sample Lox_Sample_35_FD_206713 | JGI IMG/M metagenome (GOLD analysis project Ga0335081, IMG submission 206713) | Soil microbial communities from Loxahatchee National Wildlife Refuge, Florida, United States - Lox_Sample_3.5 | ecosystem: Environmental > Terrestrial > Soil > Wetlands | place: USA... | reverse complement strand
GGAAGGCGGTCAACAGGTCCGCGAACGGCTCGCGCGGGATGTCGAGTTCCCGGATGGTCTCGCGCAACGCAACGAAGACAGGATGACGCGGGCTGACCACGTTGCGCGCTGGCGTTTCAGCCTGAAGCTTCTCGACATCCTGCCGAACATCCTTCAGCGGCGGCTCGACCAGGCTCAAATATGTCGCATTGAGCTCGGCCTCCCAGGCGTCCAGCAGCGCCAGCGATTGCTGCGGATCGCCCACCTCATCGCCCACATCGTCGGAGATCCGGCAATAGGCGTACACGTTGTAGAAATGCTGATGCAGATGTTTCGGCAGGAACCAAGTGACGACCGAAAAGTTCTCGTAATGCGAGTGCGCCAGCCGTGCGCAATATTGCTGCGCCTCTTGTAGCGACGGCGCGCGCTCCGGGATGGCGTACTCCGGCGGCAAAGCTCGCCAGCCGTCGGCGGTCGCCTCGGGCCGCGGCATGGAATACACACGGTCATCGGTGGGAACAGAGGACATCAGGAAGATTGTATCGGGTACTGGCCCGCACAAACCACGATGCGCTCAAGCCGCAGCCGATCTCGGGTGGGAAATGGGTCGCTTACTAGCGGCCATCGTGTAGCATCGAAGCACGCTGCGAGCGATCGCCCGATGCTGACGACCCAATATCGGACCCTGGTGGATGCCCTGTGCGCGGCGCCGTCCGAGCGCCCCTTCGTCACCGCCTGGATCGACGAGGACGAGCAGGAGTCGGTCACCTTCGGCGAGTTCCGCCGCCGCGCGCAGGCGCAAGCCGCCCTGCTGCGACAGAACGGAGTCGTGGCGAGCGACCGCGTCATTCTCATCATGCCGCAGGGTATTGCGCTGATGGCCGCCTTCGCCGGCGCGATGCTGCTGGGCGCTGTGCCCGCAATCCTCGCCTATCCCAACTTCAAGGTCGATCCCGTAAAGTACCGCTTCGGATTGGCCGGCGTCACCGCGAACCTGCGCGCAAAAGTCGTGGTGATCGATCGCGAATTTCCGGACGACCTTCTGGAGCATGTGGCGTTCGGCGATGACACGCATTTGCTGCGGGCCGCCGCCAACGAAAACAACGCAGAGCTTGATTTGCCCGCTCCCGCGATCGCCCCCGACGCGCTCGCCTTCATCCAGCATTCCGCCGGCACCACCGGCTTGCAGAAGGGCGTGGCGCTCACGCACGCCGCGGTGCTGCAACATCTGGAGCACCTTTCGTCGGCGTTGCAGATCGACGACGCGCGCGACTCGGTATATAGCTGGCTGCCGCTCTATCACGACATGGGGCTGATTGCCTGCTTCATGCTGCCCATGGTCTGCCATCTGCCGGTGGTGATGCAGTCGCCGCTCGATTGGGTGATGCATCCGGAGACCATGCTGCGCATCTTCACCGGCCACAAGTGCACGCTGGCGTGGCTGCCCAATTTCGTCTTCCAGTTTGTGCCCCGGCGCACGGCGCAGGAACATTGGCCGCAATACGATATGTCATCGGCGCGGGCGCTGATCAACTGCTCGGAGCCGGTGCGCATGGCGAGCATGAACGAGTTTCACGACGCCTTTGCCGCCTGCGGACTGAAGCGCTCGGCGCTACAGAGCTCGTACGCGATGGCGGAAAACGTTTTCGCCGTCACGCAATCGGGCATCGAGGGCAAAGCTGGACCCGAGGTGATCTGGGCGGACGCACAGCGCTTCCGAAGCGAACATTTCATCGCGCCGGTGAAGGAAACTTTTCCCGGCGCGGTTTGCTTCACTTCGTCGGGGCGACTGCTGCCGAACAATCGCGTCCGCATCGTGTCGGAGTCCGGAGACGATTTGCAGGAAGGCGGGGTCGGCGAAATCGCCATTCAAAGCGATTCGCTCTTTCAGGGCTATTACAACCGGCCCGATCTGACGGCGCAGGCCATTCGCGAGGGCTGGTACTACAGCGGCGATCTAGGTTTTCTGCTTGATGGCGAGCTCTACGTCGTGGGGCGCAAGAAGGACCTGCTGATCGTCGGCGGCGAGAACATCTATCCGCAGGACATCGAGGAGATCGTGTGCAGCCATGCGGCGATTCACGACGGCAGGGCAATCGCGTTTGGGCTATTTAATCCGGAGCTGGGCACGGAGGACATCGTCATCGTCGCCGAAGTGGAGAAGGAAGAGGAGCTGCGGCAGGCCGACAACATCGAGCGCGAGATCCGCGCGCAGGTGGTGGCGAACATGGGCGTCGCCGTGCGCACAATTTTTCTGAAGCCCCCGAAGTGGATCGTCAAGAGCACCGCCGGCAAGGCGGCGCGGTCAACGACGAGGGAAAAGTTGCTGCGCGAGCATCCGGAATTGGCGGCGGAAAAATAATTATCCCGGATACAGCAAAAACAAAACTGCTTAGTGCTTTTCCGCCTTGCTGGCGCTGGGCGGCAGCAGATTGTTCAACCGCAGATCCATGGCTGCCATGCTGTAGTGGTCGGCCCAACCGGCGACGAGATGGACCAAAGCTGCTCCGCGCGTGCTGGTTTGTCCGCCGGAGATCGCGGCCGCCTGGCCAAGGTTGCTGTCGTCGGCCTTGCTCAGCACCTGCTCGCAGTTGGCGAATGACTCTTTGACTGCGTTGGACAGCATTTCCTTGGAGTCACTCTCGCTCAGCTTCGTCTCGCTCGGCGCTCCTCCGCGGATGGCGGAGCACAGGCCATTGTTCGCTTGCGCCACATGCACCATCAGGTGCGCGAAGCTCATTTGCTCCGGCGTCGGGCGATAGCTGTACTTGTCGGCGGGCATTTCTTCGGCAGCGCCAACCAGATTTTTCGCGTAGCGCTCTTCCATCTGCCGCACCGCGCTGACAACCGGATTGCCGGCTCCCTGCGACGATTCCTTGGGTTGTTGCGAAGAGCCAGGCGTGATGGCGACCAGCAGAAGTGCTGCGATTGCAATGTGCTTCATAATCCCCCACCTAATTGAGATGAGAACAGCATACGCCAATCGCCGCACCAGGCTCAGAGTTGCCCAACAGTATCTGCGTCAGCCGTGTATGGGACCAGGACCGCCGCTGAGCAAGCCAGTGGATGCGCGTTCCGGGCGTTGCACCAGAATGGTCGCCGCCAGCACAATCGCAATCCCCAATACCTGCATGGGCGAGACTGATTCTCCCAATATCATTGCGGTCAGCAGGATCGCCCAGACCGGCTCCAAACAAGCGGCGACTACGGCGCGCGTGGGATCGAGATATTGCAATCCGCTGAAGTACAACGCGAACGGCACCAGCATTGAGGTGATGGCGAACACCAGCATAAACAGCCACTGTCCGCTGCTGTAGTGCTGCGCGACAATCTTCCAAGGCGGGTTGACTATCATCCAGAATGCAGCCGCGCCGAGCAGGGAATAGAGCAGGACCGGCCAGCGCCCGCAGCTCTGGAGCAAGCGCTGTCCATAGACGTTGTAGAAGGCAAAGGTGATTGCCGCCAACTCCGCCGCTACAACTCCAATCGTGTTCAGCCGCACTCCGGAAATTACAAGCCAGGGGAACGTGCTGCGTGCGGCAACCTCGCCCACGGCGAAGGCGCAACCAGCAACCGCGAGGACTACACCGCTGACGCGCAACATGGTCGGGCGCTGAAGTCTGCGCGCCAGCATGTAAAGCAGCACCCAAATGGGCGCAACATATTGCAGCACGATCGCGGTGGCGACCGTCGTCTTCTCGATGGCGAGGTAGTAAAAGTAGTTTGAGGCCGCGAGGCCGAGAATGCCCAGCAGGAAGAACTGCGCCAGATCACGGGCGCGCACGCGCAGCGCAGAACGATGATGAATGGCGAGAATCGGCGCCAGAATCAGCAGCGCAAATGTGCTGCGGGCTTGCGCCAGCGCCAGCGGATCGATGGAGCGCAACACATGGCCGCCGCTGCCAAGCCGGCCGGTAAAGATGGCGCGGCCCATTGCTGCGGAGAGTCCCCAGCAAAAGGTCGCAGCGGCAATGAACAGATAGCCCCGCGCGGGATGGGAGTCACTGCTCAAGGATAGTGGAAAGTGGGCAGTGGATAGTGAAAATCGTGCTACGGCGTGATGCTCATCGGACTTCTAGCGTTCGTGGACGGAAAATTTCGCGTGGGTTTGTCGTTCTATCCACTATCCACTAATCACTATCCACTAACTTCAATCCGCTAACGCGCTCTCGCTATGCGACGAGCGCAGCACGCGGTCCACGGTATAAGGCGCGCGCTTGGCAGGCTCGTGGAAGTGCCGCACCTGCAACTCGCCCAGCAATCCCAGCGCGATCAACTGCACGCCGGCCACGATCAGCACCGCGGCAAACACCAGCAGCGGCCCGTGCTCATCCATCACGTTCTTGTTGTAGAGCAACTTCTCCGCCACCATCCACAGCGCGATCAGCGTGCCGGTGAGCGAGCTGAGCGCGCCGAAGCTGCCGAAGAAGTGTAGCGGCCGCGACATATATTTCAGCAGGAAGCGGATGGTGATCAGGTCGAAGAAGACGCGGAAGGTGCGCGAGATGCCGTAATGCGATTCGCCGCGCTCGCGGTTAACGTTGCGAATGGGGATTTCGCAGATGGTCGCGCCGTAAGCCGACGCCAGCGCGGGAATGAAGCGATGCAGTTCGCCGTAGAGCGGCACTTCCTGCACCACTTGGCGGCGATAAGCCTTGAAGGTGGTGCCGAAATCGTGCAAATCGACCCCGCTGAGCTTGGCCATGAGCCAATTGGCCACACGCGATGGCACGCGTCGCATCACGAAGTTGTCGATGCGCTGCTTGCGCCAGCCGCTTACGATGTCGTAGCCCTCGCGCAGCTTCTGGAGGAAGACGGGAATGTCGTGCGGATCGTGCTGCAAGTCGCCGTCCATGGCGATCACGTATTCGCCTTCGGCATGATCGAAGCCGGCTGCGAGCGCTGAGGTCTGCCCGAAGTTGCGGCGCAGCTTCACCACCACCACGCGGCGGTCGACGGCCGCGATCTGCTGAAGCAACCAGAAGGTGTTGTCGCGGCTGCCGTCGTCCACGAAGACCAACTCGAAGGGCTCGCCCGCAGCTTCCATCACCACCTTCAGCCGGTCGTAAAGCTCGGTGACGTTCTCTTCCTCGTTGTGGAACGGAACGACGATGGAGTACTTGAGCACAGGCTTTTGATTATAACGCCGAGCGCGCTGTCGCAAACAGTATGTTTGCGCCGAAGTTCAGGGCAGATTTCGACCTCGCACGACGCCTTTGATCTCTGCTGGCGCCGTGATCACGTGCCAATTGCCGCGAGCATTCGCCTCACTCCTTCCCGGAACGTCTCGGTCCCGGCGATCAGGCTCAGCACCAAATAACCATCAGCGGCAAAGTCATAGAAATGTCCGGGCTGCACCAGAACTCCGGACTGCATTAGCGCAATCGCAAGCTCTTCGTCGGAAGCAGTCGCAGGAACTCGCAAAACAGCGTGCCAGCCGCCTTCAACGTCGAGTCGCCGGCAAATCTGCTGACGCGCCAATTGCGAATCCAGCTCTGCAAGGTTCTTCCGCACGCGCTCCAGAAGCTGCTTCTGGATACTGTGGCGCGCGCCGAGCATCGCCGGCAGCGCACGTTGCATCGGCGCGTTCATCGACAGAAACGTGTCGGCGATGACTTCCAGCCGCGCCAGCGCAGCGCTCTTCAGCGCCGTCGGACCGCTGACCGCAATCCAGGCGACCTTCATCTGCGGCAACGCGGAGATCTTCGACAGCCCGCTCAAGGTGAAGGTCAGCGCCTCTTCGTTGGCCGCGAAACTAAGCGGCCTGCGTTCGGAAAGCGAGTAGTCGAGGAACACCTCATCGGCGATGATCGCCAAACCGGCATCTGCGCAGATACGGTTCAACGGCTGCGCTTCCTGCGGCTTCACAAACGAGCCAGTCGGATTATTGGGGTGGACTACGAGCACCGCTCGAAACCGCGCGCCTTCACTCCTGGCGCGTTCCATCGCCGCAGTCAGCGATGCGAAGTCAATCTGCCAGCCGTGATCGTAGACGAGCTCATAAGGGAAGGGCCTCACATCCTGAATGTCCGCCAGGAAGTCGAACAGCGGATAACTTGGGGTGGGAACCAGCAGTGCGTCTTCGGGATCGCACAGCAGCCGGAAGACAAACGAATAGGCTTCGCTGGTGCTGGTGGTCAGAACCAGGTCGTCAGGCGAGACGTCGCTTCCACGCTCAGCGTAATAAGCGGCGATGGCTTCGCGGGCGCACAGCAATCCTTTCGCCTGAGGCTCATAGCGCAGCGCTTCGCGATTCGACAACGCGCGCAGCAGCGCCTCTTCGTCATAGCCCAATCCGATTGTCGTGGGATTCGAGGCGGTGAGATCGAGCAGTTCCTTGCCCGCGCGACGATGCGCCTCTAACGCTTGCGTGTAGCGATTGATCGCGAGGTTCCAGTTCGTGCGTCGCGCGAAGAAGGCGTGCATCGAGCAAGGATTATATGAGTCTGCGAGAGGTCCAAAGTTGGTTCGGTTTCGAGCGGATAACACTCAGGTGTGATTACGATCGTAAGCCCTTTTTAATGGCCGCTAAGTTGTTGAAAACAATCAAACATCTGGATTTTCCCCCGCCAAAATGGTCTCGGGGTTGGACTTATAGCCAAGTGCGTCCAAACAAAGCCGGTTATGGCGCGATCAAAATCACAATTTCGTTCCGAAATGGAAAGTTAGCCGACGGAAAACGGCTTCGGGTAAGATGTTTCGACAAGGTAATCAATGACGAACGATCCGAAGATAAGCAGGGAAACCAGCGAGCAGCCCGACGCCGCCCGTCACGTTGCCGAGGCGCATCGCATCCTGCGCGCGCTCCAGCTTCCACTCGACAAGCACCCCGACCTCGCGCAGGCCATCGACAATCTGGAGATGGCGCTCAGCATTCTCACGACCAAGACCGGCGGCATGCTGTAGCGACATTTTGCAGATAATGACCAAAGCCCGAGTTGGGGGATTGACTGAGGCCTCGGTTACTGAAAGGTGTAAGGCCCGATGTCTTGGAATTGGTGACAAGTATTAAGGCTTTATGCTCAAATTGACAAAATGACCGTGACCATTCGATTGTCCGATGAACAAGCAGCGGCGCTACAGGCGCAGGCCGCAGAGGAGGGGCTGAGCGTCGACATTTGGCTGCAACGGCTTGCCGCGCAGTATGCTAACTCGCGCCTAGCAGCAGACACGAATGCGACGCGTCGTCCGGTTTGGGAAATCGTTTCTGAGCGAATGAAAAACCTGCCGTCAGAAGTATTTGAGCGCTTACCCCGGGACGGGGCAAGTGAACACGATCATTACCTGTATGGCTCCCCAAAGCGAAACCAGTGAAGCCCGTCTTTGCCGATACGTTCTACTGGATTGCGCTCGCCAATCGCGGGGACGAAGCTCATCAGAGAGTTTTGGACTTCTCCCGCAATCTTAGTTCCGCCCTCATCGTGACCACCGATGAAGTGCTGACCGAGTTCTTGGCTTTCTGCGCGTCTGACTCGCAGCTCAGGATAGAAGCGGTGGCAGCGGTGCAGGAAATCTTAGCTGCTGCCCAAGCGCGCGTCATCCCGCAAACGCGGGCCTCCTTCCTAGCAGGTCTGGAGCTCTACCGGGCCAGACCCGACAAGCGGTACAGCCTGACGGACTGCATTCCCATGCAGACCATGCGGCATGAGGCGATCTCAGACATACTGACGAATGACCGGCATTTCCAGCAGGAAGGTTTTCGGGCCTTGTTTCGAGATCAGAAATAACAAGCCCGGCGATCACGAACCCGCCACACCAGCCTAGATCCTGCCGTCGATGCGGTCGGGTTCGGGTAGAGAGCCCAGGCGCAGCGTCCAAGGCGTGATCCTTGCCACCCCCAACAGCCCCATCTCGTGCCAGGGATCGGGCGCCAGCCGCTGTTTGATCTCCTCCGGGGATTGCGCGCGGATGATCAGCAGGACCTCGGATACCTCCTCCAGCGGCCCGCCAAGCAGGACGAAGCCTTCTTCCTCCAGAGCGTCCATGAAGCTGGCGTGGGCCTCCCATTCCACTTGGTCTTCCAGGCGCCGCCCCTTTTGCCAGGCGGGACCACGATTGAGGGTCACGGCAAACAGTTGTTGCATGGCTTACATTATAAAGTTGGCGGCCCAGGTTGGCCGGATTCCAAGCGGCATCGCAATCCGCCTCGGCTTGCAGCTCGCGAAAAGTAGCCGCTACTTACGAATTCACTGGCGCGCGAACGGAAGCTGAGCAAGGATTGCAATGGCCATCGCTTCTGAGTGATGCTTGTCCCCTGGTATGTCGCACGGCACCGACACGCTCCTGCTCCAGCTCTTTGCGATCTTCGTGTGCGCGAAGATTTGCGGCGAGCTGTTTCAACGCCTGGCCTTGCCCGCGGTGCTGGGAGAGATCCTGGCCGGCATCGCGCTGGGGCCCTACGCCCTCAACCTCATCGCTCCCAGCGACACCATCATCTCGCTGGCCGAAATCGGCGCCATCTTTCTCCTGTTTACGGTTGGGCTGGGGACCAGTCCTGACGAGCTGATCCGCATCGGCGGGCGCTCGCTGAATGTCGCCATCTCCGGCATCGTGCTGCCGTTCTGCTGCGGGCTGTTGTACCTGAAGCTGCGCGGCGAAACCACCCACGAATCTGTCTTTGTCGCTGCCGCCATGGTGCCCACCAGTGTGGGCATAGCCGCGCGCGTGCTCGGGGACCTCCAGGTGCTGAAGACCCGGGCGGCGCAGATCATCATGGGCGCCGCCGTGTTCGACGACATCCTCGGCATGGTCTTGCTGGCCATTGTGGTCAGCGTCTCCTCGGGCACGGGAGTGCATTGGGTGCATTTGGGTATCGTCATCGCCGAGGCAGTCGGCTTTGCGGTGTTTATGATCTACATTGGCCCGGGCGTGGTGAGGCGCATGCGGCCCGGCTTGCAGCGGCTGTCCACGCGCGACGCACCCTTGATCCTGGCGCTGGCCATCTGCCTGCTGTTATCGGTGGCCGCGGCCAGGATCGGTATGGCCGCCATCGTCGGCGCGTTCTTCGCCGGACTGATCTTCGCCGACTACTCGCCGGAGTGGGGCATTCGCTCGCGAGTGTATGGGATCAACGAGTTTCTTGCGCCGTTCTTCTTCTTCACCATGGGCGCGCGGCTGGACATTCGCGTGTTCAAGGGCGGGGTGTTTGTGGTCGCCGTGATCATTGCCGTGTTGGCCGTGATCAGCAAGATCGCCGGCTGCGGCCTGCCCATGCTGAAGGAGGGCCGGCGCGAGGCCCTGAAAGTGGGAGTGGGAATGACGCCGCGCGGCGAGGTCGCACTCATCATTGCGCTCATCGGATTGCAGATGAATATGGTCTCGCAGCGGGCCTACGCCATCGTCATCTTCCTGACCGCGGTGACCACGCTTATTCCGCCGCCCTTGTTGCGATACCTGTTTCGCGACCAGATGCCGGCGCGTCCGAGTGTCATCGAGCCGGAGGAGGAGAAGGTGCAGTTGGGGTGAGGGAGCAGCAGTCAGCACCAGCCATAGGGCGTCACCTGCGGATCCTTCGCGGCCGATCATAGCGGCTGCTCTGTCAGTACACGGCACGACGGTATCGATTCGGCAGGTGATCGCTGACGCCACATGCACCTGGACGATGTGTCGGTCGTGACACATTGATCTGTTTGGCAGCGCCGTGCATCCATATGTGCGGCGCTGCACCTTCTAAGGCTCCGGCCAGTGTGGCGCGAGTTGAAAGGAGGCAATATGGGCCAGTGTACGCATCTCGATCAAATCCGCATAACGACTACCGATAAGCATGTCTGCGAAGAATGCGTCAAGATGGGCGATACGTGGGTCCACCTGCGTCTTTGTCTTGAGTGCGGCCAGGTGGGCTGTTGTGATTCTTCCAAGAACAAACATGCCACCAAGCACTTTCATCGCACGAAACATCCCCTCATCCGCTCCATCGAACCTGGAGAAGCCTGGGTCTGGTGCTATGTGGACGAGATCATGCCAGGGGAGCTGAGCGGACATACCGTTATTCGCATGGCCGGCTGAAGCCCGTAATGGGGGTTCCTCCTGTTCGCTTCGATTTCGCGCTTGCACAGTTCTCTTGCTGGCTTGGCGGCCCCGAGGCCTATGACTTTTGTCATAGCTGAATGGCAATCTTCAGATTAAGCTAAGCGGTTCCTCTTCGTGACACATCGAGGTGCTCTATGCATCGTCGTGTTTTGTCGTTGCTTTCTATCTTGCTGTTCACTTCGTTCGTGTCTTCACTGCTGGCGAAACCGCGACTGGCGCAGACCAGTAACCCAGGGGCGCAATGCGTCGAGTGCCACGCCAACCTTACGCCGAACGTGGTGACTGATTGGAAGCAGAGCCGCCACCACCAGGTCGGGGTGATGTGCGACACCTGCCATGGCACCGACCACACGAGCGCTGCGGATGCTGCCAAGGCGAAGATCCCCACGCCGGAGACTTGCGGCCAGTGTCATGACGCCCAGGTGGCGCAATTCAAGAAGGGCAAGCACGCGATGGCGTGGGCGGCCATGGAGGCGATGCCGACCATCCACTGGCAACCGATGGCGATGACCGAAGGCATGAAAGGCTGCGGCTCCTGTCACAAGATCGGCCTGAAGTCGCCGGAGCAACTGGCGGCGCTGCAAAAAGAGGAACGCTTCGGCACCGCCTCCTGCGACTCGTGCCACACCCGGCACACCTTTTCGGTGAAGGAAGCGCAGTCGCCGCAGGCCTGCGAAACCTGCCACATGGGCTTCGACCATCCCCAGTGGGAGATGTATTCGTCGTCCAAGCACGGCGTGCGCAACGAGCTGAAGCAACTGGGTGTGAATTCGGCTTACTCCGCCGCCCCGACCTGCCAGACCTGCCATATGCAGGAAGGCAATCATGAGGTGATGACCGCCTGGGGCTTCCTGGCCGTACGCTTGCCGCTGCCGGACGATCCGCAGTGGAAAGCTGACCAGGTGACAATTCTTCAGGCCTTGGGCGTGCTCGACCCAGGCGGCAAGCCTACGGCGCGCCTCGACGTGGTGAAGGCCGCCGAGGTGGCTCGCTTGGACCAGGGCTCATGGCAGGCGCAACGGGACAAGATGCTGAAGACCTGCAATCAATGCCACTCGGCTAATTTTGCCAGGCAACAATTGCAGTACGGCGACGACATGATCAAGAACGCCGACCATCTTATGGCGGAGGCGGTCCGGACCGTGGCTGATCTGTACAAAGACGGCATCCTGCCTAAGCCGAAGAACTACGCCTACGCATTCCCTGACCTGCTAACGTTTCATGACGCTCCGACGGTAATTGAGCAGAAGCTGTTTGTGATGTTCCTGGAGCACCGCATGCGCACGTTTCAGGGCACCTACCACGCCAGCCCTGACTATGCATTGTGGTACGGCTGGAGCGAAATGCAACGCGACCTGACGGAGATCAAGGAACTGGCCGCGGAGGCGCGCCGCGCTGGACACGTGGCGGCGGTGAACGTGAATCCGGTGGCAACGCCAGCGGTGCCGGTGAAGAAGTAGCCCAGTTTCAGGATGGTTCCATCGCTCAATGCCGTAGAGATTGCAGATTGGCCCTACGGCGTGATTTCAAACACGACACCGTTTTGGTTTGCGCCGCCTAAACTGGCCGTCCCGTAGAGGTTGCCGTTGTTGTCGAAGAGCAGGCTGCTATACGGATTGCGACCGTCGCTACAGGGCGGGCCTCCGCTACAAAAGTCGTACAGCGAAGAATAGGTCCAACTGCCATCCACATGATGAGTCAGCTTGAAGACCGAACCGTTTCCAGATGGGTCCTCGGCGGTAGTGCCGTAGAGGTTGCCAACGGTGTCCATGATAAGGTTGCCAATCGGACCCTGCTGCGAGCCCCCGACCCTCCCGGCCAAGCTATACAGCGTGGTATAGGTCCAGCCGCCGCCTGAAGGGCTGAGCTCGAAAACGGTACCTCCGGCGCTGGGGCCGCCAGTCGAGGTAGCGCCATAGAGATTTCCCGCATTGTCAAGGAGCAAACCAGCGTACGGGGCACTTCCATCGCTGGCGCCCTGAAAGGTATGAAGGATGTTTATTCCGGAGGAAGTGAGCTGGAAAACCGTGCCGTTGTTGCCCGAGCCGCCGCCCGTGGTCGTGCCATAAAGGTTACCGGCCCGGTCGAGGACCACGCCAGCCCGAGGACTAGCCCCGTCCGCCCCTCCGCTGAAGCTGTAGCGAGTACTCTCGATCCAGCCACTCGGCGATGGCGTCAGCTTGAACACCATGCCGCATCCATAACCTCCGCAGCCCCCACTGCTGCCGGTGGACGTGGTGCCGTAGAGATTACCTGCCTGGTCGAAAACGACCTCGGCGTAGGGGTAAGCGCCGTCGGCGAGGCCCCTGAAGCCATAGAGCACCGTCCCCGTCCAGCCGCACAGTACACCGCGGCAAGCTGACACTCCGGGCCTCAGACTGAAAACGGCACCGCAGCCATCATATAATCCGTGGCAAAAGCCGCCACCCCCGTACTCCGTAGTACCGTAAAGGCTGCCATCTGGGCCAAAGATCACTCTGGCTTCGGGATAACCGCCGTCATTGTATCCAGCGAAGCTGTAGAGCGGAATGTCGATCCAGTTGGACCCTGAGTGCGTTAGTCGAAAGACCACGCCGGCGCCTTCGAGTCCTCCGTTGGCGGTTCCGTAAAGATTTCCGGCCCTATCAATCGACAACCCGGCTTCGGGGATGGCCCCGTCCACTCCGCCGGTGAAGTTGTGAATTACTCTGTACGTCTGGGCCTGCGCCGTTTGAGTTGCGACGACGGTTAGCGCAAACAGGATCGCTAACGCAAGCGCGCCGGCTGCTGCTCGCCGGACGTTTCGTGGAACGCAAAATCTATATTGCGTTCTCGCCATGGCAATTCTCCTTACTTCTAAATGTGTGGGGCGCAAGGTTTCGCTCGGGGTCGGCCCAGCCGGCGAGCTCCGTTTTCAAGGTGGAAGCCCGTTCTATGCAAGCGTGTTCGGCACGGCTGAACAGGCTGCGGAAAAAATCGGGAAAGCAGATCCCTCGCGGCCTAAAGGCCGCTCGGGATGACAAAATAAAGAGCTTATCGGCACGACTGAAGTCGTGCCCTGATACAAAGCATACCAAAGCAGGGTTCTTCCGCAGCCAGTGAAGCCGTGCCCTGACACAAACCATAACGATTCAAGCTCTAATTCACCAGCGTGTCAATCACCTTTCCGTTCGCATCGACGATGTCCAGCTTGACCGAAAGCTTCCCATCCAGACGATGGGTCGCTCAGGACAAGCACGGAGATCTCCACCGTGTTCAGCACTCCCTGGTCATACTTGCCGTCTTTGATCAGGCTTCGGCAGCCTGCGTGACATGTTGGTAGGAGCGTTGTTGTGGGTGGTGCCCACGATCAGGTTGACCTTGGTGAGGATACCGACCGCGTCGGTCTCATAATGGTGAATCAACGTGGCGCGAGGCGTCGGTTGTCGGTTGCCACCGGCCAATTGTTTCGCTCGGTAGATAGTGGCTTCACATTCGCGGCAACAACGACTGCCGAGAACCTGACAACTAACTGCTGCTGGCTACTGGCTACCGCTCTTCCACAATCAGCCTCGCCCCCGGCGGCAAGTAGCCCTTGCGCCGGAACCAGTCTTCCATTGCGGCGCGCAGCCGCTCGAGCGGCACCCGCGATCCCGTCTCCATCAGGCTGTCCGCAACGGGCAGGGTGTCGTCAAACACCTGGTCGTTGGTGAAGTTGCGCATGCTGAAGCTGTCCAGCCACTTCAGCGGACAGGCGTGGCGCTGGCCATCGTGTTCGTACTCCACCCGGATTTTGCGCGAGAACACCGATCCATTGTGCCACGACCCGCCGGCCGTCGGAGGGCAGCTTAAGACGCGCCGCGGGAGCGAGGCAATCACGTCAGCGGGACGAGGTTCGCCAGAATTCAGGGCGGTGCCGATCTGCGCTGGTGCAAGCGCCAACTTCGCCGGGGCCGGAAGGCTCAAGGCTGCACGTCCGCCGTGCTGGCTTTCTGGCGCTTTCGGATCACCGCGTAGCAGATGGCATACACAACATAAGCCATGCCCAGTACAACAAAGAAAACCTTCAGATTCAGGGAGAGGGCAAAAGACACGACCGAAGCGGCCATCACCCACATGAAGGCCTCACCCAAGAAGCCATCCGACCACCTCGGCGTGGCGCCCGCCGATGGCAGCTTGGGCCGCAACGCCGGCAACAGGCGCGGCACTGCGGCACTATAGGCACGGTAGCTCTCGCCCTGGCTCGCCATCAGGGCGGCTTCCTCTCGCAGGATAAGCCGGTGGGAATACACAATCATCCCGACCACCAGGATGAGGAAACCGATTCGGCTTGCCATCAAGCCGAATCCCACCCCCAGCAGAATGTTGCCGAAGTAAAGCGGATTGCGGACATAGCGATAGGGCCCATCGGCCACCAGGCGCGAGGTGTGCAGGCGCTTGTCGACCATGACTTCCGGGTGAAGGTAGGCCGTCCCCCAGGTGCGCACCGCCGCATTGGCAATGCAAAACAGCGCGGCGATGGCGAAGATGGCGTGGTACTGCCAATCCGCTACCGGCACGCCACGCAGGCGCGCGATCCACTGCAGCAGGGCCTCGCTAACGTTGCGATGGTCGATGCTGTAGCTGAAGAACGCGAAGAAGAAGATCGCCCCGAAAATCCAGAAACGATACTTGAACTCGAAGTCGCTGGCGCCCACCGGCTTGCCTCCTGTTGCAATCCCGGAATGATAAATCAAGGCTAAAAAGACTCGTACAAACGGCATCGGATCCGTGTTGGTTGGGACTTAAGTTCACCTGGTCTTTCGACGATGTAGTAACCAGAACCCCTGAACGGGATGCTTATTGAGCAGCCCGATTCTCCTGTGCAGCTAGGGTTCAGTTACCTATTGGTAGCTGACGCTAGGCCGGTGGGCTTAAAGGGGGAGCCTGCCGGCCTCAGTTGGGAAGTACGAGGTGCTGGGCTGTGCTTGTTTCGCTGGGGGGCCCAGGGTGTTAATAACTTGAGATGAAAGCTGTCTTCTGAGCAACCGTCACTATGGACTTGCGCCTAACCGCTTAAGAGCGTTCTTCGCAGGCTGATCTCCGAGTTGAGCCGCCTTGCGATACCAGTTAATGGCCTGCCGTGGGTCCTTCTCCACGCCGTAGCCGTTCTCGTACATCTCGGCCAGGTTGTCCATCCCAAACGGGCTGCCGGCCTCGGCGGCTTTGCGAAACCAACCGAAGGCCTTCGGGTAGTCTTCAGCCACTCCGAGCTCGTACCGGTACATGAAGCCCAGGTTGTTCATTCCATTCGCGTCGCCGGCCTCGGCGGCCTTGCGATTCCAAGTGAGGGCCTGGTTGTAATCAGTTTCCACTCCGTATCCGTGTTCGTACATGACTCCCAGGTTGGCCATCGCTGTTGTGTTGCCCGCGTCGGCGGCTTTGCGAAACCAACTGAACGCCTGCTTGTAGTCCTTCGACACTCCTCTCCCGAAATAATACTCATTGCCCTTGTCGAACATTGCCTGGGCGCTCAACGGTTCCGTTGCCGGTTGCCTGAAAGCGGCGGCCTTATTTGCGGCAGCCTTATCCGCAGCCGCCTTATCGGAAGCAGCTCTGTCGGCAGCCGCTTTACGTGCAGCAGCCTTGTCTGCAGAGGCTTTGTCCGCGGCCAGCTTATTCGCGGCCTTATCCGTGACCGCCTTTTCCGCAGCGGCGCGGCCAGGTGAGACTTCGGCTGAGGGCGGAGGGCTGGACGGTTGGGTTTGAACCACCGGTGTCTGAGTCGCTCCTTGCTGCTGCTTAGGGCGCGTCGCCCAGTACACAATCAAAGCTACGACCAAAATCCCGCAGACCGCGACAGCGATCTTCTTGAGAGTTGGCGATACAATCGCAAGCGATGGCGCTGGGGCGCCGCTCCGTTTTTGTTCCAGCGGTGCTTGCTCTACGACCTGTCTGCGCCCCTCTTCCAGTTGCGCCCGTTCGGCTGCGCCCTTGCGCTCCGCATCAGAAACGACGGGCTGGCTCTCCACCGGCGCGGCTGTGGCTGCCGCCGCACTCGCCGCCGCTTGCGGCCCTACTCCGAGGGCCTTGAGCAAGATCTTGAGGCCACGATCGTAGTCGGTGCGGAAGTCGGTGTGCTGAATGCGGATCAGTTGCAAAGGAATCGCAGCATCCTGATAGAGGACGGGGATGATAATTTTCTTTTCATCTAGCGCGAATGTAATTTCGTCGCGGACATTCCTGGACTTGACGGAAGCAGGGGACAGAATCAGCAGCATCCGCTGACATCGCATGACCGCGTCCTCGACTGCGCTGTCCCATTCCTGGCCTGGCTCGATGTCCAATTGATCCAGCCATACACACGCTCCAGCGTCCCTCAGGTCCTGGGCAAGCTTGAGGGCGAAATCGGAATCCTCCCTGCTATAGCTGAAGAAAGCAGTTGGCGCGTCTAGTGGCAAGGCGGGTCTCCGGGCACAAGGAACCTTGTCGAATACAACCGGAATTTCCGTTTTAGCTCCCAACAGCCCGCACTATATACCATCTCGGGGATTCCAGCGCGTCATTATCTTGTTGGCTGGGCCTAGGGCGCGGCACAGTGCCCCGTGCCCCGCGCGAGTCCCGCAACCATGCCGCATTCACAAGTTCTCCGCCTCCTCCCTGATCCTCTGCCACGCACGCACCACGTGCCGCTCTTCCGTGTTGGTTTGGCCAACGCAAAAGCGTAACGTGAATTTTCCGTCCAGCCGGGTGTGCGTCAGGTAAAGATCGCCGCTGCGGTTCAGGCGCTCCATCAGCTCTTCATTGCTCTTATCTCCTCCGCGATGGCGGAAGCACACAAGATTCAGCGGCGCCGGCGCCGCAAGCTCGAAGCGCTCGTCCCGCTGCACCCATGCTAGGAATTGCTGCGCCAGCTCGACATGACGACGAACATGGAACTGAAGGCCCTCGACGCCGTAATAGCGAATCACAAACCATAGCTTCAACGCGCGGAAACGGCGGCCGAGCGGGATGTGCCAATCGCGATAATCGATGACTGCGCCCGACTCGGTTGCCTGGTTCCGCAGGTACTCCGGCAGGATGCTCAGCGTGTCGATGAGCGACTTGCGATCGCCCACATAGAAGCAATTGCAATCGAAATTGGTGAACATCCATTTGTGCGGGTTGAAGGTGTAGCTGTCGGCGAGTTCAATTCCGCTCTGGATATAGCGAAACTCAGGGCACAGGGCGGCTGTGCCGGACATGGCAGCATCCACATGGAACCACAAATCATGCTGGGCGCAGATGGCGGCGATAGCCGGCAGCGGATCCAAAGCATTCGACGAAGTAGTTCCCACCGTGGCCGAGACGAAGAAAGGCGTCAGGCCACTCTGCCGGTCTTTGTCGATCTGCGCCGACAGCGCCTCAGGACGCATGGCAAAACGCCCATCAACGTCAATCAGGCGCAGGTTGTCCCTGCCTATGCCGCAGACCATCGCCGCCTTCTCGATGGAAGAGTGGGCCTGGCTGGAGGTGTAGGCGACGAGGCCAGGCTGGCAGCCCCGGAGATTGCCGGCGTAGTGGGTGGCCCGCTCCCGTGCGGCCAACATGGCGCACAGCGAAGAACTGGAAGCGGTGTCCTGAATCACTCCGCCTCCGCTGTCGCTCGAAAGGAATTTCTTCGGCAGTCCCAGCATCGGGACCAGCCAATCCAGTACGTGGGTCTCCAATTCGGTACAGGCCGGGCTGGTGGCCCACAGCATTCCCTGTACCCCAAGCGCCGAAGACAGCAGGTCACCCAGAATAGAAGCTCCTGAGGCGTTCGCGGGAAAATAGGCAAAAAAGTTCGGGGACTGCCAGTGGGTCACTCCCGGCATGATTACCTTGTCTATGTCCTGCAAAATGGCGCGGAAGTCCTCTGCCTGAGGAGGGGCTTCGGCGGGCAGCAACCTGCGAATGTCACCGGGGCTGACCTGCGACAGGACCGGCAAACTCTCGATTCTTTTATAGTACTCGGCAATCCAGTCCACCACGGCATATCCGTAGTTCCGGAACTGCTCGGGAGTCATGTGATAGCTCTTTTCAGACACTAGGAAATCCCCTTTTTCCCTTGAAAAGGCAGCGTGGGCAAGAATGCCTGGTTACCAGCGTCACGCCTTTGCACCATAGTACATGCCATGTTAGAACTATCTGACGGGGTAATCGAAGGTGCTGCACGGCTAGGCATCTTAGACTGATGATGACAAAAGGTGTATGCTTGTCGTCAAAATATAGGTATTATTGCAGCTACCCCTTGCATTGTGAGTTTAATCCAACTTGAAAAGGAGAAGTATGGACATTCAAAGCATACTGGCGGACCTTAAGAGAGAGCGAGACCGTCTCCATTCGGCCATAGCGGCCTTGGAGGGTCCCGGACCACGCCGCCGCGGAAGACCAGCAGGGAGCGGCAAACCCGCTTCTACAACCAAGCGCCCGCGCCGGCACATGAGCGCAGCCGCGCGCAAACGCATCTCCGAGATGATGAAGCAGCGCTGGGCCGAGCGCAAACGCAAAGCCAAAGCGTAGCGAAGTAGTATCTGGTTGTTGTCCGGGCCGTCGCTCCGTCTTAAGAAAATGCCACTCGCCGGAGTGGCATTTTTCAGTTTAGGTTGCAAGCTGGCACTGCCCTCAGAAGTGAAATCCAATCTGCCCGGTGATAGTCCGCGGCGTCACGTAATGTGTGCCGCTGAAGGTGGACAGAAAATTGTACAGCGCATACTTATTCGCCAGGTTGATGACCGTCACTTGCCCGCTCCATCTATACTTGTCCCCCTTGAACAGGTTGTCGTCTCCAAGCGCAAGATCAAAGAGACTGCGTGACGCGATGCGCGGGGGGTTATGGTCGTCATTCTCGGTCCCTGGCGCCGGTACCTGCGTGAGGAAGGAGCCAAACTGCGACGCCGGACAGATGAACGGCAACGGCGTGGTCGGCGTGGCGTGCACCCCGGCGCATGTGAATCCAGCCTGGAACTCCTGGTCGGCGGTGAGCGGGATACCGGAGGGGTCAAGCATAGCAATCGCAGGCAGCCCATCGGGGGTAAAGGTGGATTGCGGGCAGCTGTTAGCGGGTCCGAGGCCAAAGCAAGGCACGGCCCCCGCCACCAAACCGCTATCGTAGCGCCAGTTGAAGCCGATCCACGGGCCGCGTTTCCAGGGGGTCTGATACTGAGCGTGCGCAGTCAGGTTGAAAGCTTCGTCGTGGTCGATGCGGAAGACGCCGGTGGGCGCCGAAGGATTCGCCCCAGCTCCCGAGAGCTGTGGAGTGAAGAAGCGGGCGGCAACGCTGGACATCACTACCAGCGCGCTGAAGCCGTGGTTCACCGGCATGCTGGCGCGTATGGCGAATCCGGGGATTTTCGCCTTGTCCCAGGCAATCGGGAAGAAGATCGGCGTATTCCCTAATATGCTGAAGTCGTAAGCATTGTGCGTGTACTTCCAGATGTACTCGCCATCCACTACCAGGTAACGCCCGAAGGCCTGCTCCAGGCCGGCATGATATTCGTTGCGTGTGCCGGGCTGTAGCGGAGTCAATGTGCTTGACGCGCAGGCCAGAAGCGGGTTCAGGATGTTCGAGCTGCACCCCACGCTGGACAGTATCAGGTTCTCATTAAAGGGACTCTCTAAGGTACGGGCGTACGACCCTCGCAGCACCGTGTTGGTCTTCGCGATATTGTAGGAAACCCCAACCCGCGGCTCCGCCTGGCTGGCGGTGGTCAAGCCGTTGTACAGATCGCCGCGTATGCCCAGATTGATGCTCCAATTGTGCACGGTGATGCTGTCCATTACGTACATCGAGAGCTCTTTCACGTCGGTGTGGCCGACGAACGGAAAGCGGGCCCCGCCGCGGGTCAGGTCATAGGGAAGCAGGTCAGGATTGAACAGCGGATACTGGCCGGAGTTAGGCGCGTTTGGGTTGTCAGCGGTGTTGGGCTGGAACCCGGCTCCCGCGCACTGCCCGGGGTCGGTGAAACCATTGACCGGAACCGCATCGCCATTCAGACAAGGCGCGTTGAACGCCGGATCGATAATCCCGAGCTGGTCATTCTCATCCAGGAATGTGTGCTCGTAGGTAACACCAGCCTTAATGTTGTGAATGCCCTTGGTGTAAGTAATGTTGGCCGTGGCTCCGGCGTTGAGCAGCGTACGCTGCTGAGCCACGGTTTCCCGCTGTAGATTCTGCGGGCCAAGATCGTTGAAAGGATCGTTGCTGGGATAGTAGTTGAAGGCATCGCGCCGCACGAAGCCGGTGAGATTGAAAACGGCATTGTTGCCGATGGTGTGGGTCCAGGTGGGTGCAATGTTAAAGGTCCCGATTTTGGAGCGCTGATCGGTCGGGCCCAGCGGGGCGCCGGTCAAAGGATTGGTCTGAATAATCCCGCTGAAATCGTGAAACTGCTGATCGTAGGAATTAGGGTTTTGGAACCACGAGCGGGTGTATTGAAAGTTGAGGTGAAGAGCGTCGGCAGGGGTCAGTTGGTAGTCGACACGATCGAAGGCGTTCTCTTCATTGCCGTGGGCATGAAAAATTGTGAACTCCGGCGGATCGAGAAAGCGGCCGGTATTGACCCCACCGAGGGCGATGAAATTCCCCCACTTCGTCCCGCCATAGGAGAAATCGGCATCCGCGGTCGAGGTGCCAAAGGTGCCATACGAGGCGGTGATGTTGCCGTGAGGAGTCGTAACACCGAGTCCGGAGCGTGTGGTCACGTCAATCACCAGGCTGGTCTTGTCGCCGTACTCGGCGGGAGGGGCGCCACTGATGACGGTCATCGACTGCACCGCATCCAGCGGAATCTGGTTGGAGAAGACCTTGCTCTGCTGGTCGGTAATGGGCTGGCCGTCGAGAGAAAACGAGTTCTCGGCGTGGTCGCCCAGACCGTGAAAGAGCCCGTTGGAATCGGCGGCCACGCCCGGCGAGGCTAGGGTCACCAGCGAGCTGAGCTCGGAAGAAGCGCTCTCCAGGGGAAGTTTGTCGAACAGTTGCCGGTCTACGTCGGTATGAAAGGTGGGGTCGTTCTCCACCAGGTCGGCCGCTTCGCCTTGCACCGTGACGTTTTCTGCCGTGGTGGAGATCTGTAGCGCGATTTTCAAGTCGATGGGGACGGCCGAGCGCACATCCACGTCCTGCACGTAGGGCGCAAAGCCGGTCGTTTGCACGGTAAAATGATAGGGATTCAGCGGGACGTTCGCGAAGATGAATTTCCCGGTGCTGTCGGTGGTGGTGGTGCGGTTGAATTGGCTGACGGGGTTTCGCATTTCCACGGTGGCGCCCGGAACCACTGCGCCCGACGGATCCGTCACCGTTCCGGACACTGCCGACGAACCTGTTGTCTGGGCCAGAGCGAACACGGGCAAGAGCACCATGGCCAATATCGGGGCCACCGCTATGTGGCTTGCGAGCTGGGCCATACGTACTGTGAATGAGTTCTTCCACTGAACTTGTGACTTCCGGAACATGAAATCCTCCAAAATTTCGCTGATCCATCTCGCACCAAAGGCCACTAAGACGGGGGCGATGCGCGATGGATGAATGGGAACTGCTAAGCGCCGGCGACGCAGATATCGCGCGTGGCAGCTTTTCAGAAGCGAAATGAATTAGAGGGCCGGAGGCGCTCGAGAAGGGATCCTGCGGTCGGCCTGCAAAGACGAGCAGTTGACTGACTGTAGAGCGGTACGAATCCAGCGAGGATTGAGCAGGTCGGTTTGCGGAAGCTGCGCGGCGACGGCCGCACTGTGCCCTACGCGGCACAGCTCGCAGTGATCGCCCGTTGCAGCCGCGGCGGGCGTAGCCGAGGCGTCCGAAAGATATGTCTCGCCGCCGACCGCTTTGCCCATGCCGATGGCGTGCACCCAGGGGTGCAGCATCACATGCGCAAAAAGCAACATCAGTAGCCAGCCGCGAAACTTCAAGGAATCCTCACTCGGCGAGATCTGGTAAACATATTTTGACGGACGAGGAGAGAGAAGTAAAGCCGGGCACCAGGCTTCGACTTATTCGTTGTCCGCCTAACCACGTGCCAAGGTCAACTGCTCCGCGGCGCTGGCTTCTTGGCGAAATTGCGCTCCTTCCAGACGCAAAAGCAGCGCCTTAACGGCCAGCCCGCCGCCATATCCGCCCAGCAGGCCGTCACTTGCCAGCACACGATGGCAGGGGACGATGATCGCAATCGGGTTATAGTGGTTGGCCTGGCCGACGGCGCGAAAGCCCTTGGGATTGCCAACTGCGCGCGCAATCTCCGCATAAGATCGGGTTTCGCCGTAACGAATTTTGAGCAGTTCGTCCCAGCAGCGCCGGCGAAACTCGGTCCCGCGCAAATCCAGCGGAAGCTCGAAGCTTCGACGCTCGCCGGCAAAGTACTCTTCCAGTTGCTGGCGGACAGCCTGCGTGCGCACGGGCGATTCCTCCCACGCGACCGGCTGGCCCGCTACTGCGCGCGGCAGGCCGCGATCGAATTCCAACACCACCAGGGCCGACTCCGACACGCCGATCAGCAGCGGGCCCGCGGGCGACGGCATTCGCGAGTAATACAAGGTTTCCATGGCTAGTTCACGCCCGTGGCGCCGGGCACGGGAACGGCGGTCTCCGGCGGCCGCATCAGGTTGAAATTCTGCAAGTACGCGACCGTGCGTTGCGCGGCCCCGTCGAAGGTGAGCTGGCAGTTCACGAACTGCGTGTTCTCCCAGGTCACATCGCCGCCGCCGTACACGAGTTTGCACTCGGTCAATACGCAATTGATGAGGCGCTTGTCGTCCATGTATACGGTGACCCCCTTGGGATGCCAGTTTTCCAGTACCTGCATCGATAGTTCCTCCAGCACGTCTATCATCAGGATAAATGTTCCGGCAATCGTCTGCTGGCGAGAGTGGGAGCCGGTCCTCAATCTTCAACTTGGATCGCAGCATCTCTTCACTGGCGTCCTCGCCAGCGGACGAACCGCCCAGGAGTAAACATGCAGTCCGATAAGCGAACTGTCTTTGTAGCGCTCGCGCTCGTTCTTTTTGCATCCCACATTGTAGGACAGGCGGCGCCGGTCTTCCCGCCGCTGGAGCAATGGGAGGCGGCGGTCAGCGCGGGCAATGCGACGCTGCTGAAATCCATGTACAGTGTGAATCCGCCGGCGCGCGTTATGACGGTTGCCGGAGACAGCAGCCCAGACGCCGAAGCCGCCTTCTGGACGGGGCTGAAGGCCCGGCGAATCAAGCTGAACGTTCTCCAGTCGGGGTCGCCACAAGCGGGTCTCCAACAGGTCGTGTTCGAGGCCGAGGTCCACTCCGACCGCATCGTCTATGTCACCGAGGGCCAGCTTTGGCAGCAGGAAGGTGGTGGTTGGAAGCTGGTTGCGACCAAACGAAGCCAGCCGACGCGGCTGCAACAGCCTGCCTCGACCAGCAAGGCGATCTATGCGCCGGGCGTCGACGCGCACGCGGAGATCAAGCAGGCTGTGGCGCGCGCCGCGAAGGAACGCAAGAATGTGCTGATCGTCTTCGGCGCGAACTGGTGTTACGACTGCCACGTGCTGGACCTGGCCTTCCATCGTCCCGATCTTTCCGGCGTCTTGCAGCGGAACTATGAGGTGGTGCATGTGGACGTGGGCGAAGGCGACAGGAACCAGGACATCATGCAGCAGTACAACGTTCCCATGAAGAAGGGCATTCCTGCTTTGGCCGTTTTGGACGGCAAAGGGAAGCTTCTCTATAGCCAGCAAGGCGGCGAATTCGAGAAGGCGCGCTCGCTGGCGCCCGAAGATCTGCTCGCCTTCCTGAACAAGTGGAAGCCGAGCACATGAGATGGGCCGTCTAAGGCGAGCGACGACCGGAAATAACTGACGTGCGCTTCAACACGTAGAACTCGGTATCCAGATTATCTTGAGGAAACAATAGCTCCTCCCTCTGCGCTTCCGGCACGCGAAAATCAGCTACCCTCTCATAATCGCTCACCAGCCAGGTGTGCCCCCGGCGCAGCGCGATCCTGTACTCGGCCGGTCGCAGGGCGATGTAGTCGGGCCGAAAGTAGTCAAGCATGTCGATGAGGTTGCGTTGCTGCGGATGCGTGTGTACGAAGTGCGTCACCTGACGATTACACATGCCGGGATAGGCAAACACCACCCGCCGCGAGTAATAGCCGATGTAGCCGAGCGGCTCACACCCGATTGTCTGGTCCGGCTGCGCGACTTCGGCGAGATAAAGCCCTACTTGTTTGCGCACACTGTTCTCGACGAATTGCTGTACCTTTCTCTCACCCGAAAATGTCGCCGGCATCATGATGGCAAGCGAAGCGAGGTAAGCCGTGGCTGCCGTGTATCCGGTGATGGATCGCCAGCGGGCAGGGAACCTGCTGAGCACGGCATTCAAACCCATCCCGGCACTCAGAACGGTTATGGCCGCCAATGGAATGCAATACCACAGCGCGATAACGCTGACGAGAAACAGGTAATAGGCCGAATACGCCAAGACGAAAGCCGCTATAGCTATAGCTGGAAGGCGTTTGCTGTTTAGAGCTGCGAGCACTCCAAGGATGGCAAGCCCTAGAACCGTACCGGTAATCACGCCGTGGGGTTCGAAGGCAAACCACGCAAAGCCACTGCCGTTGCCGGCGTAAGCCGGGCCCAGGATCGCAAAGGTGAACAACGCGCGCTTCCAAAGCTGCAAGAGCAAGGCCGAGGCCGAGAGGCCGGCATACCACCTGCCGAAGCCCCAGGCCTTGGCGAGGATCGTGTTGGGCAGCGGGCCGCCGTAATACCACGTGGTAAACGCTATCCAGGATCCAACCATCACCAGCAACGCGAAGGTAATGGTTTCCAGCGGCCTCCAATCGCGCCTCTTCCAACAGCGCCAGCCTACCAGCGCGACCACCAACACCACCCAGAAACAGAAGTCTGGTCGCGCCAGAGCGCACAGCGCCAGCGCCACCCCCAAGCTCCAAGCTCTCATTTCCAAAAGGCTGTAGATCGAGAACAGCACCGCGGCTACCGCGATTTGTGTTTCCATTCCTGCCATGCCGAATAAAATCTGCTGATGTTCAATGGCTAAGTAGCCCCCAACTAACAGAGTGGCAGGGAAGGCCATTCCCAGCCGCCGGCAGATACTCATGGCGAGCCACACGGCAATGCCACCACAGATGGCCGACACCAACTTCAACAGCGGGAGCCCGAAGCCACGATGCAGCCACTCGCCCAACAAAGGGACCAGCACACTAAGCGCGCTGGTGAACCCGTGTACATGCGGGCCGATTGGATCGTGATTGAGGCCGAGCCCACGTGCCGCGTTCTCGGCATGCTGGACGGTGATGAGAGCGTCTTCCCAGGTGCGCCGCGTGTAATACCAGAAGAAGAGGCGCACCGCGACAGCGAATAGGGCGCTGCCGAACGTCACCACCGAAGCCCAGCGGGGGTCGAGAGACTCCCTACTGAGATGGTCGGGCCGCGTTATGTTTGCCGAGCTCCGCACTGGAGCCGCGGCTCCGAGCTTTTCGGTTGCCATCCAGGTTGAGGTCAATTTCCGGCGATAATGACAGCAATCCTTATCGTTCCGCCGCAGCCGCTTCGACATTCTTGGCGAACATGCTGCGCAGGCGATCGTATTCGTTGATGGGACGATCGTCCGTGAGTTCGGGAGTATCGGGAGAAAGCGCGATCAGGTCCTGCGGCGATATCTCCCCGGAAAGCATCGGCGCTAACTGGAGCAGTCCGGTTTTGGCAGGCCCCCACTCCAGCATGTCCGTAATGGCGGCGGGCGACATACGAACCAGCAACTCCTCCGCCGAGCGCCTTGGTATAGGCTGCATGCTGGCCAGGAAGTGATAGCCAACGTTCTTCCCATATATGGACGCAAATACGCGCACGTACGGGAACACGTCTGTGATCGCACGTGTCTCGGCAGCCTCGTCGGCATCGTCTCCGGGCAGGAACCATTGTTGCAGGATGCCGTCTGGGCTCAGGTGTCCTTTGATCAAGCTGTAGAATTCGCGGGAGTAGAGCAGGCTGGAAGCGGCCGCGTTAATGGGCGGCGGGGGATCGATCATGATGGCGTCGAACTTCTCCGGCGAGCGATCGAGAAAGCGGCGGCCATCGTCGATTACGATGTGGGCGCGCGGCGACGCCAGCAGCGGCCCGCCGTCGGGATGAAAAAAGGTGAACACGCTCGGAACGCTGGGTACCAGTTCCACTACCGTCACGGGAATGTCCCACGTCATCGCCGAACGAAAGGTGGTACCCATCCCAAAACAGATGACGAGAGCATTGCGCGGCGGTTGCTGAAGATGGGTAAGGGTGAAATGCGCCATCATCTTGGTCACCGCGGTGAGCCCGCTCATGCTGGAGCCATTGACCAGCAGCCCCTTTTTCATGCCCTTTCCGGCCGCGATCACGGTGGCCGTGCTGTCGCGCTTAGTTATGCCACCGTATAGGGCCTCGTAATCCGTAGTGAAGGAGAACAGCGCGATCGCGGCGATCAGAATGCCCGCATTGAAGGCGAACTGCGGTTCCGGCTCGCCTTTTCGGCGGCCCAGCACCGCCATGCCAAACCAGGGCAGCGCCAAAAGCAGCATGGAGACGCGCTCGCCAAACAGTGGCAGCAGCACAAAGCCGGCCAGCAGCGGCCCCACGATGCAGCCCAACACGTTCACCGCATAGGCGCGGCCGGCACGGTCGGGGTCGCCCTCCGACCAGCGATCCACCAGCATGGGGGTCAGAAATCCAATGATCGCGGCGAAGGGCGCGACTCCCAGCAAAACGCGCAGGTGGGGATACATGGCCACGCGGCTATCCGCGGTCAGCAGGGGCAGCAGGCCGAAGAAGGCCAGCGAGACCCAAAGCAGGCGCACGTCGCGCTCCGGCCCACGGCGGCTCCAGATGCGGTACAGCTTCGAGCCCGCAAAGGTCGCCACCAGATACGACGCCAGAATCGCGGCGAAAGAGTACACGACCGGGCCGATGTAAAACGTATACACCCGAATCCAGACGACCTCGGCGGCCATGGTCGCCAGCCCCGTGGTGAATAGAAGCAGGAGCGTGGAGTGGTCGCTGTGCATCGCGAAGCTTCGAGTTTCGAGCTTCGGGCTTCGAGCTTGGGTGCCCCACTCATCCGCGGTTTTCGGATGAGTGGGAGACGCGGCCGCAACTCGAAACCGAACCGCAACCACCATCGCCGACGCGAAAATCAGCGCGTTTAGGATTGCGCCTGTGCGCAGCGTGCCCTGAAATCCATAGAGCTCGATGAGGACCGGCGCAAGACATGCGCCCGCCACCGCGCCCACCACGTTGGCCAGATAGAGCAGGCTGAACGAACGTTGCGATTCTTCTCGCCGATGCGCGCGAATCGCAGACATCGCGACTGGAATCGTGGCGCCCATGCACATGCACCACGGAACCAGCGTGATGGCAAGCCATAGCCCGGAAACGACGTAATAGGTTCCAGAAGAGATGGAAACCGTGCCTGCCATCTTCTCCAGCAGGCGACTTCCCCACCCGAGTTCCAGCGGGACTACCAGGGCCGAGGCGCCAATGAGCAGCTCAATGACTCCGTAGAGGCGCAGCGGAGAAAACCTTACGCGATCTTGGTAGCGGCGTAGGGCCACGCCGGCGAGCCACGAGCCCGCGCCCAGACCGGCCATGAAGGCGGAGAGGACGATCGACACCAGGGCGGTGGTCACGCCGAATTTCGCCATGGCCAGGCGCAGCCACACCAGCTCGTACACAATGCTGCACAGGCCGGATAAGAAGAAGAATAGAGAAAACCATATCATCGGATCGCCACCACTGAAGTTGACAAAGACACAGCAGCTTAACGCGCTCTGCGGGGAATGTAAACGTGGAAACAGTTACGAGCTGTTCCTTGCCGCAGCTTCAAACCGCTCAGCACCGGCTGCCGGATACCTTGCCGTGCCAGGGACAGAAAGCAACCATTATTCAGGACCGACAGTTGCGATCTGGCACAACGAGTTTGTCCCTTTGCGCGGTACTGCATAAACATCTATCTTGCTCAACCTCGAGACATCGCGAACATAGGCGGTGAAGCCGGCAAAGTCACCAGTCGAATGGCCGGCGACCTCCTTGCTGGGCCGTCTGTCACCAACGGCACCTAACCCTGAAATGATTCCGTCCGTCGCCACTATGATTTCAGCGGGCGAACTGCGATGGGGCGGGTCCCATGCCCAGCCGGTAATGCGCAGAGACCGCGGCCAGCCTGTGGTTATGTCAGCAATGGATTCAACCTGCCCGGCGCAGGTGTTCGAGGTTTGCAGAGTGTATTCCGATTGCAGGGGCCGGCCCAGCATAAACGGCTCCGGCTCGGTAAAGACCGAAATCTTCGCGTCGCGCATAAAGGGAATCAGCGAGCGCGGATAATCGGGATGCGAATGAGCCCACCCCAATTGGACCTGGTCCGGCACTCCGGTCTCCAGCGCGATGGCGGCAACGCTGATGTTGAAGCCATGCCATCTGGCCCGTGCGATCGGAAGCCGCGCCTTTTGCCCGGCGAACACCATGACCGCAACGAGGCCAATTTGTGCGAGCACGAAGCCTACGCCTTGCTTCCGAAGCGTCGCCAGTCGGCCCAGCAGAAGCACGGCCATGCAACCCCAGAAGAGCAGGGCGAAGGATTGATAGCGGCCAGAAAATGCCTGATCGATTCCGAAGACCACTCTGCCCGGCGCGGTCACGACCCCGGTGCCAAGCACAAAAATCAACAGCAGCCCGAACTGCGTGCAGACGGCAGGCGCGACCCTGAAGTACGAGGGCATCAGCCACAAGACAAATGCCAGCACCAGGAATCCGGCGACGCCCAGGATCTCCGCCAGCCGAATGTCAGCGGTCACCCATGAGCTTCCGAAATACACCGCGATGTACTTGATCAATGCCACCACCTCGCCCGGCGAGCTATACGAGGTGGTTTTGAGGTAGACGGTGTAGTTGTAGAAGAAAGCGAAGATGCCCGCCGCCGCGACGGCAACAATGCCCGCTATGGCCGCCAGGCGCAGGCGAAGCAGCAGAGCCCCAATCGCCAACAGCGGCCAGACCAGGTTGCCGTTGGACAGAGAAAAGGTGGCGCACAAGCCCGCTGCAATGCATACGAGCAGGTACTTTCCGGACCAACCTCGAGCATCCTTGTCCCGGGAACTACGCCAGTAGAGCAGCAATCCCAGGAACGACAAGCTGGCAAACAGCGGCGGCAGATAGCAGCAGAGTCCGGTAAATCCCATCACCAGGTTGGGCCACTGCGATGGACAAAAGAGGCAGAACGCCAACAGCCCGACAGCCGTGCGCCACAGAGCGCCGCGCCAGCCGCCGAGGACGCGCAGACTCCAGGCGAGCAGCGACAAGTGCGCAAATTGCAGCGCCAGATTGCTCACGAGCTGAAATGTCTGGGTGGCGCGGAACCACCGCAGGTCGGCCAGCAGGAACAGCTTGGGAATGACGACGCGATGCTGGTTGAATTGCCGCCACAGCCAGTCGAAGGTGTGGGCCGGGCCTTCATTGGCGGCGAAGTCAATTTGCATCCACTCATCCCAGAAGGGAAGCTTGGAATGCCCCAGCACGGCAACGTATGCGGCCAGCACAATCGTCACTGCCCCGCCAGCCAATATCGTCCAGGAGAGCACATTGGCCGCGCTTGAAACGCGGGCCTGCGCCCTTTTGGGCGCGACACGTTGCTGGCTTGCAGTGGTGACTGCGGCGCTGTTCATGGGCGGAACTATGTCCTGCATTCTACCGCGACGAAAGAGGGCGCTTGCGCCGCTGCTTTTTGTACCGGGCCAGGGCGTCCTCGATGATCGGCAGCGCGTGCTTCGCGGGGAGAATGTTGTCCACTTCCACCGTCTTCTCTTCCAGTTGCTTGTAGTCCAGAAAGAAGCGTTGCAGCATGGCGAGACGATGCTCCGGCATCTCCGAGGCTTCTTTGTAGGAGCTGAACTCCGGGTCCTGAGTGGCAACAGAGATGATCTTATGATCGCGCTTACCGGCATCGATCATGGTCATCAGCCCAATGGCGCGCGCGTGAATCAAAGTGAGCGGGACCACAGCCTCCTGGCAGAGCACGAGCACATCGAGAGGATCGCCGTCTTCGGCCAGGGTTTGCGGAATGAAGCCGTAATTGGCGGGATAGTACACGGCGGAATAGAGCACGCGATCGAGCTTGATGAGGCCGCTCTGCTTGTCGAGCTCGTACTTGACGTTGGAGCCGGAGGGAATCTCGACGACGGCATAGAACTCCAGCGGCAGGTTGTCGCCGGGAGAGATATCGTGCCAGGCATGGGTCATGGGGTGAGCGCGCCGGTAGCGAGGAGATGGGCCCAATTGTAGCCGAGCCGCTGCTGGCAGCGTCAGCGCTAAGGAAAATTTCTGGCGTCAACGAAAAGGCGCGGAGGTTTTCCGCGCCTCTCTGAACTCTGCCGGAAACTCAGTGGTACAGATGCGGCAGTTCCTGCTCTGTGGCTACCGAGCTCGTCAGCGCTCCCACCACGTAGCTCGCTACGATGATCCCCAATACTGCGATCGTCACCACATCCATGGCGCACCCCCTCGCTTCAGCGGCTGGCGCTGAATCCACATCCCTCGCAATCCCCAAGCTAGCTTTTAGACGTTACGGCTGGCCAAAAGGATATTTATCTTTTTGTAACATTCTGCGCCAATAGTCAATAGCCATAAGGTGTAGTGGTGCGAAATATTCGCCCTGAACCAATACGGTTAATAGCAGCAGTTAAAGGATGTGGGTGAGAGAGGCGGAAGGGCACGGCTTCACAGGCTGCGGAAACTCGAAAAGCCCCGACACAAAGCTCTCTCCGTCGAGACTGGAAACTTTCTTCCTCTTCTACTTGCGTCTCAGCTCGCGGATGCCGCTCGCGCTGGCGACAATCACCGTATTCGTCAGCCCAAGAAACAGGCCGTGCTCCACGATGCCGGCGCGGCCTTCCAGTTCGCGCGCCAGCTTCGCCGCATCGGCGATCGGGCCGAAGTCGCAATCCATCAGCATGTTGCCCTGGTCCGTGAGGCACTGCCGGCCAGCGGCCACGCGCCGGATGACGCACCTGGCTCCCAGCGACTCGATAAACCGCAGTTGCGAGCGCCAGCCGAAAGGCAGCACCTCGATGGGCACCACGTGCAGCGTGCCCAGGCGCGGCGAGAGCTTGCTCTCGTCCACCACAATGATTTCGCGCGCCGTAGCCTGCGCCACCAGCTTCTCGCGGAGCAGCGCGCCGCCGCCGCCCTTGATGAGGTTGAGCTGCTGATCAACTTCATCGGCCCCGTCGATGGTGACATCGACGTTCTGCGGGAGGTCTTCGGTCAGCATCGGGATGTCGAGTTCGACGGCGGCGTCCCACGATGCGCGCGAGGTCGCGAAGGCCCCAATGTCCTTCAGCTCGCCGCTCTTGAGCAGCGCGCCAATGCGGCGGATGGCGAACATCGCGGTTGAGCCGGTGCCGAGGCCCACGGTCATGCCGGATTCGATGTAGCGGACGGCGTACTCCGCGGCTTGCTGCTTTAACGAGGCATGTGGGTCGGGCGGTGCAGCAGGTGTGTTCATGATGGCTCGGACGAAAAGCAGGTCCCTCGACTCCGGCGGCCAAAACCGGGCCGCCTCCGCTCGGGATGACAATTCATTAAAAGACTTCACCGGCGCGCCTGAACGCGCGCCCCCCCAACAAGCTCGAGTGATCGATTATGGGTGCCTCGTTCTAGCCCTCTTTTGGCTAGGGCGGGGCAGTTTCGGCACGCTGCGTAACTCAGCTCTTTCTCCCCAGCGCCTTACGATACCGCCGGATCAGCGCGTTCGTCGAGCTATCGTGCTTGAGCTGCGGTGGCGCATCGCTCGCCAGCTCCGGGATAATGCGCTTGGCCAGCACCTTGCCCAGCTCAACTCCCCACTGGTCGAAGGAATCGATGTTCCAGACCGTGCCTTGCGTGAAAACATTGTGCTCGTACAGCGCCACCAAAGCGCCCAGCACGCGCGGCGTGAGCCTGTCGGCGAGAATCATGTTGGTCGGACGATTGCCCTCGCACACGCGGAACGGCGTCTGGAAATCGGGCGAGCCCTCCGCCTTCAACTCCTCGGCAGTCTTGCCGAACGCCAATGCCTCGGCTTGCGCGAACAGGTTCGCCATCAGCAGATCGTGCTGCTCCTTCAGCGGGCTCAGCGGCTGGCAGAAGCCAATGAAATCGCACGGAATCAGCTTCGTCCCCTGATGGATCAACTGATAAAACGAGTGCTGGCCGTCGGTGCCGGGCTCGCCCCAGATGATCGGCCCGCTCTGCCACTCTACGGAATGGCCCTCGAGATCGACGTGCTTGCCGTTGCTCTCCATCTGTAATTGTTGGAGGTACGCCGGGAAGCGCTTCAGGTTGTCCGAGTACGGCATGATGCCGACGGTCTGCGCGCCGAAAAAGTTGTTGTACCACACTGTCAGAAGCCCCATCAGGGCCGGCAGGTTCTTCTTCAGCGGCGCAGTGCGGAAGTGCTCATCCATGTCGTGGAAGCCGGCGAGCATTTCGGCAAAACCCTGAGGGCCGATCGCCATCATGGTCGACAAGCCGATGGCGGAATCCATCGAGTAGCGCCCGCCGACCCAGTCCCAGAAGCCGAACATGTTGGCGGTGTCGATGCCGAACTTGGCCACGCCCTCGGCATTCGTTGAGACCGCGACGAAATGCTTGGCCACGGCGTCTTCACTCTTCAGCGCGTCCACCGTCCATGTGCGCGCCGTGGCCGCGTTGGTCATCGTTTCCAGCGTAGTGAAGGTCTTCGACGACAGGATGAAAAGCGTCTCGGCGGGATCGAGGTCGTGCGTCGCATCCGTGAAGGCGGCGCCATCGACATTGGCGACGAAGCGAAACTTCATGGTGCGATCGGCAAAGTCGCGCAGCGCGTCATAGGCCATCTCCGGCCCGAGATACGAGCCGCCAATGCCGACGTTGATCACGTTCTTAATGCGCTTGCCGGTGTGGCCCTTCCATTCGCCGCTGCGCACGCGATTGGCGAACGCCGCCATCTTGTCCAGCACCTCATGGACTTCGGGCACCACGTCCTTACCGTCGACTTCGATCTTCGTGCCACGCGGCGCGCGCAGGGCGACGTGCAAGACGGCGCGTTTCTCCGTGACGTTGATCTTTTCTCCGCGAAACATCGCATCGCGGCGCGCTTCCACGCCACGCTCGCGGGCCAATTGCAGCAGCAGGCCCAGGGTTTCGTCGGTGATGCGGTTCTTGGAGTAGTCGAGGTACAGTCCGGCACCCTCGGCAGTGAGACGTGTCCCACGTTGTGGGTCATCGGCAAACCATTGCCGCAGGTGAACGTGCTTGATCTTTTCGCAGTGCGCCTGAAGCGCCTTCCACGCGGGCGTGTCGATCAGTCGCTGGGCAGTCATTCTTGGCTCCGGCACAAGTGCGCACTCTCTATAGCTTCGAGCTTCGAGCCCAAAGCGGCGTGGCTCAGGCTACAGCTCGAAGCTCGTCGCTCACCGCTACTTCAACGCCTTGCTCTTGCTTTCAATCGACTCCAGCAGGTCTTTCCAGGAATCAGAGAACGCCTTAGCACCTTGGGACTGCAAGTCGGCGGCGAGCTTCGCAACGTCGATTCCCGCCCGCGTGAAGTCAACCAGCACCTCTTCGCAATTGCCGCCATCCCGAGGAGTGACGTTGCCCACGCTGCCGTGGTCCGCGAACGCCAGCAGGGTTTCCTCCGGCATGGTGTCAATCGTGTTGGGCGCGGCGAAGGCATCAATGTACAGCACATCGGAGGCCTTCGGGTCCTTGGTGCCCGTGCTGGCAAACAGCAGCCGCTGCGGCCGCGCGCCTAAACCTTCCAGCCGCTGCCAGCGATCGGAGTTGAGCACCTCGCGATACGCCTTGTACGTCTGCTGCCCAACCGCCGTGCCGAGCTTGTTGCGCAGCTCACTGGGAACTTTGTCCATCGTCGCTTTGTCCCAGCGGCTGACAAACAGCGAAGCCACGGAGCGCACATCGGGGCTGAGGCCCGCTTGCACGCGGCGCTCGAGGCCCCGCATATAGGCATCCGCCGCGCCCAGATAATGCTCGCGGCTGAACAGCAGCGTCACGTTGATGGAAACTCCGCTGAAGATGGACTCCTCGATGGCGATTCTGCCCTCCGGAGTTCCCGGGATTTTGATGAAGAAGTTGGGCCGCGCCGCTTTCTGATACAGCATTTGGGCCACTTCCACGGTCGTCTTGGTGTCATAGGCCAGCAGCGGCGAGACCTCCAGCGAGACGTAGCCGTCCACGGTTGCCGTACGTTGGTATACGGGTGCGAACAGGTCAGCCGCGCGCCGCAGATCGTCAATCGCCATCTCGAAGAAGGCATCTTCCGCCGAAAGCCCCTTGGACATCAGGCTCGCCATGTCGTCGTCGTAGGCGGCCCCGCGGCTCATCGCGTGATCGAAAATTGTTGGGTTGGAGGTCAGCCCGGTGATCGACAGCTCGTCGATATAACGCTTCAGTGTCCCGCTGTCGAGCATCGGGCGGGTGATGTTGTCCAGCCAGAGGCTCTGGCCAAGGTCATGCAGTTGTTGAGTAGCTTTCATAATTTCCCCCCGCTCACGCGCCCAGGAACGCGCTCCGTTTCAACTCCAGCAGGTCAGCAATCCGGTGGATGCTGAGGTCCGCCGGAGGATACTGCGCGATGGCCCTCTTGTCGCGCGCATAATGCCCCTGCCGCACAAAAATTGTGGTCACACGGTCCTTCCAGATGTCTTTGATCGCCTGGAGGAGCCGCAACTTGTCATCGACCATTACATAATGTCTTGCCGGATAGAACCGCTCCACGCAGTCCAGCTCCTGCTCTTTATGGATGAAGATCAGCACATTGCCGGCGAACGCCTTCCACAGTCGGGAGCGCTGCACCTTGCGCGGCTGGAAGACCGCGTCGCCGTCGGACAGAATCACGACCTTGCCCCAGCGCCTGCTCTGCTTGACGACCTCCAGCGCGCCGGGATAGAGCCGCTTGGGAAACGGGTAGTCAATCAGCCAGTTCGAGACACTCAGGAAGCGCGGATCGCGCAGCTTCTCCAGGCGGTAGCGCTCCAGCGCGCCCAGGTAGTCGGCGTATCCCAACTCGCTGCGCAGCTCTTCAAAGATCTCCAGATAGCGCTCGCGCGCCTTCTTTCCGAACTTACGGCCAATGTGCCCGAACAGGTCATTCTGCGTGCGGTCGTTGTCGAGCAGAGTGTTGTCGACGTCGAACAGGAACACCAAATCATGCTTCTTCGGAGCGGCCGCGCGCCCGCGCGATCGGACCTTCGAGGCTTGTCTTGCCGTCATCTATCCTCTCGCCGCCGGCTTGCGCTGCACCACATCTTACGATGAACCCGGCTGACCCGGAACTGGCCTCAGACGCCCACTCCAAAACCCTATGCCCGTGGGTTGGATGCGGCGCGCGTATCTCCGGTTCCAATAGGGACGAGACACGGCGCACATTCAATGTGGAGACAGCTTCACTGGCTGTCGGCGCTCCACGCGCTGGATAAACGCAATTGCCTGGCGCTCAGCCCAGCGGCCATCATAGCCATTGGGATCGGCCAGAAAAGCGCAGTGTCCGCCGCGCGGCGTCTCGACGTACGTTATGTTGGGATTGCGCAGCAGCTTCTCCCGCGTCTGCGGCAGCACGCGAATGAAAGGATCGTCCTCGGCGTGCAGCACCAGCGTGGGCACGGCGACTCGGTCCAACACATTCGCCGAAGCGGCGCGCGTGTAGTAGTCCTGAGCATCGCGAAAGCCGCAATATGGCGCGGTGATGCGATCGTCAAAGTCGCGCAGGCTGCGCATGCCCCGCACATCGCGCCGGCCAACGTTGTAGCGGTCGGGATAGAGCGCCGCCTTGCGCAAGATGCGGCGCCGCAGCCCGCGCAGAAATTTCCATTCATACATTCGATTGGCGGGATCGTGCAGCGCATCGGCGGACGACGCGAGGTCCATCGCGGGCGAAACGCCGATACCGGCCCGCACCGCGGGCGGCGCTTGCTCGCCCCACTCGCCCAACAGCTTGAGCACCAGATTGCCGCCCATGGAATATCCCAGCAACGCCAACTGCTGCAAGCCGTCGTCGGCAATGAGCGTCTGCACAATCGCGCCCACATCGCCCGACATGCTGGAGTTGTACAGCGTCGGCCCAAGGTGCTCGGTGTCGCCGCAGTTGCGCATGTTCATGCGCACGACGCTCATCCCTGCCGTCCATGCTTTACTGCCGGTGCCGATGACGTATTGCGAGTCGCTGGAGCCCTCAAGTCCGTGCACGATCACCAGCGTCATTGCCGTTTTGCGTTCGGCTTGCCAATGGCAGTGGCACAGGACCTGGACCTCCGGCTCGACACTGAAGAGCCGCTCGTCCGGCGGAGGCAGCAGGTTCTGGCGCGGAAGAAAATTGCCGGCGATGGTCTGCGCGTGGCCGCCGGCGAGAAATCGTCGCGGGCGGAAGGGCTCGCCGAAGAAATCGTGCGCGCGCGCCGCCTCGGCAGCGCGATCGGTAGGCGCTGCGTGGCGCGAGGAAGGTTGTCCGCTCGGAAGGATGGAACTCGGCTCCTGCATCTATAATAATGGTTTTACGCTTCACGTTCGTACTGCGTCGTGAAGCGGACCAGAGTTGGAGCTATTTGATGCCAATCTTTGAATACCGTTGCGAGGCCTGTGGCCACAAGTTCGAGGCCATCCTTTTCGGCGCGCAGACGCCGCAATGTCCCAAGTGCCGCACCGAAAAGCTGGAGAAGCAGCTCTCCACCTTTGCCGTCGCCAAGGGGCACAGTTCGGCGTCGCCGGCCGCAGGTTGCGGGCAGGGAAACTGCTGCATGATGAACGGCGCCTGCGACGTCAACTGAGTCGCCGACCCCGCGCCATATCACACGCGCCTGTGAGGACAAATACCCGTCCCGGTCCTCTGACCACCGTCCCCTCCCTGCTAAGTCACTGGCCTGCAATCGCTCGCGCTGCCCGCGCGCTTTGGCATCTCAGGTGCTTCTGAAACCCTGGTTCCCTGCGCGGGGCGCGCCTCGACACGCTCCCGGGACCTTGAGGAGTTGCACGAATGGACGAAGGCAACGAACTTCGCGACAACGCTCCGGCGTGGAAGCCGGCGCAAACCTACACGCTCGCCGCTATCTGCCTGGTCATCGGACTGGCGATCGGATATTTCCTGCGCGGCTCAGCCTCGCCCGCCGCCGCCGCGGCCGCGCCTGAGGCCACCGCGCAACAAGCGCAAGATCCGCACGCCGGAATGGCGCAGCAACGCATGCCATCGCTTGACGAGATGAAGCAGATGGCCGACAAGCAGGCCGAGCCGCTGCTGGCGAAGCTGAAGACCGATCCCAACAACGCCGACCTGCTCAACCAGCTCGGTACCATGTACCGCGCCACGCATCAGTTCAAGACCGCCATCGACTACTACCAGAAGTCGCTGGCGATCGATCCCAAGAATGTCGGAGCACGCACCGATATGGCCTCCTGCCTGTACTACCTGGGCGACACCGATGGCGCGCTGGCGCAACTGGACAAGTCACTGACGTACGATCCCAAGCACATGGGAACGCTGATGAACATCGGCATCATCAAATGGAAGGGCAAGAACGATGTGAATGGCGCCGTCGCCGCCTGGGAGAAGGCGCTCAAACTGAATCCGACGGCCCAGAACAAAGAGCTGATTGAGCACATGATCGGCGAAGCCAAGCAGCAGCAAAACAAAGCGCAGTCGATCACGGGCGTGAAGGGCTAGAAGCAGATTGACCCGGTCCACGTAAACAGAAAAGCCCGGAGCGCGAGTTCCGGGCTTTCTCTTCGCCCTTCCAGTTGCAGGTGTCCAGCGTTTACATGGTGTGATGCGCGTGGTGGTGCGCGGCGTGGTGGTGCGCGGCGTGATGGTGATGACGGTGATGGTGACGGCTCGCGAACGCCGGCGTGGCGGTCCCGAGCATCACGAGCAGAACGAGCGGCAGCAGCAACAGCTTTTTCATGGGCGGAATTATAGCGGCCCGCAAACCGCACCGGTCCGCGCTAAGGTAAAAAGAACCATGCCTGGCAACAGCCGCGCCCCTTCTCCACTGTGAGGGTGCGCTGGAGCCGAATGGTACTCTGCAAAGTATGGATTACCTGTGGACTCCGTGGCGCTACGCGTACGTCACCACGGCGGACTTGTCGAGCGACGGCCAGACTTGCATCTTCTGTGAGCTGCTGCGCGCCAATAACGACGAGAAGTCGCTGATTGTCTATCGCGGCGAGTTCAACTTCATCGTGCTGAACGCCTTTCCCTACACCTGCGGCCACTGCATGATTGTCCCCCACGAACACATCGACCGCCTGCAAAAGCTGCCTGAAGCCGGCGCTGTCGAGATGATGGCGCTGGCGCGCAAGCTGGAGACGGCCCTGTACGATCTCTACCACCCCGATGGCGCGAACATCGGCATGAACATCGGCAAGGCTGCAGGCGCCGGCATCGCCGGCCACATCCACATGCACGCTCTGCCACGCTGGGTCGCGGACGCCAACTTCATCAGCGTGATCGGCGAAACGCGCGTGCTGCCGGAGTCGCTGCCGACGACCTATGAGCGCCTAAAGGCGAAGCTTCAGAACTTGGCTTGATTTCGCCGAGGTGAATAATCCGCCGCCAGAGGTAGTTTCAGCATGATTTCCCACTAGAGATAGTGCTTCCACCGTAAAACAAGCGTGTCTCCCATGTTTAGCATCGATTTCACGCTAAATTCTACACATTTGTCCCACCTAGCACTTATCCCAACGGTCGCCTACACTCCTCGCTAAGAGATCGCTTACCCCACCCCCTCACTGCGGGATTTCACGGGGCGTTTGCGGAAAGTGGCTCTTTTCACGCGCCACTCCGGTGGTATTCCTTCGTGCAGCCTCTAGCAATATCCAAGTAATTCAATAGATTACAAGAAAATTGAACGGCCATTCAGTTCGGCTTACTACGTGCATTTGTCATGGCTGGAGAACGAGGGGGCCCGGACTCCGAGACTTGCAGCCTCATATCAGGAGATCGATCTCATGAAGAATGTAATTTTAGTAACTCTTGTGGTTCTGGCCTTCGGGATGTTCGCGATGGCGCAGCTCCACAACCCAACATCTGACGTGTTGGGCGCTCACCTCAACTACGGTCGTGGTTGCCCGGCCTGTCACGCTCCGCATAGCGGCGCGCTCGGCAACGGCATCGCCACCTCCGATCCCCATACCGGCGACATCGCTCTGTGGGGCCAGAACGTTCAGCCCCTGTTTGGGCAATCCTTTATCACGGGCCAGTCGGAGCACGGCAGCTACACGCTGACGTTTCCGTCAAGCTGGGTCAATGGCACTAGCGACCCGGTCGTCACCAACACCATGACATGCCTAAGCTGCCATGACGGCAACCTGGCCAAGGGCTCGCACATGCTGAACCAGGTTTATGAAGTCCTGGGCCCGGCCTACGGCAGCAATCCGATTCCGACGCTGCTTGGCAACAACGGCGCCGGCCAGATCGGCGACTACCTGAACGATCACCCGGTGGGCGACAACGCCACCATCAGTTGCGGCGGATCGCACGACTGGGATTGCACGGTCCAGGCCAACGGACAGATTTGGGCTACCGGCCCGATGTTCCAGGCCTTCATCCAGAACTACGGCTTCTTCGCCAGCCCGAAGGTCTTCAACAACCTGCCGACCGTGCAGTGCACCACCTGCCACAACCAGCACCTGATGAACGTGGTAGCGGTGACCAACGACGGCGGGAGCTGCACCGGAAAGAACGTGAGCGGCTGCAGCGGTCTGGCGGGCGGCAACTACGCCACGATGTTCTTCATTCGTGCGCCATATAACCCGAACAGCGGAACTCTGGGCGCGAACCAGACGGCCCAGTTCTGCCGCCAGTGCCATGGTGGCGAGGGCAACGAGATGAACGGCGGCCTTAGCATTCCGACGACGTTCTAACTTGCAGTGCCTTGGGGAGAGAGCAATCTCTCCCCAACTTTCGGGTGAGGAAACAAGGGTGAGGAAATGAAGTACAAGGTTCTAATCTGCGCAGCGGTCTTTTTCGGCTTTTCCGCCGCCCACAGCCAGGTAGCCTCCCATCAGCCATCCCAGCCCCAGGCGCAATCGCAGCCGCGATTCACGGTCCCCTCCGCTTATCTCAAGGCGACAGGCAAGCCGGTAGTCCGGGTGAATGGCGTGGTGCTCACGGATGCGGACCTGGTGCGCGAGGAGTACGCGATCTTCCCTTACGCCGCACAGCATGGCGGCAAAATCCCGGCGGACATGGAGCCCGGCATCCGCAAAGGCGCCTTGCAGATGATCATCTTCGAGGAGTTGGTTTACCAGGACGCACGGAAGCGGGGAATCGCGATTTCGCCGGAACGCATCAGCAAGGCCGAAGCCGATTTCCGCAAACAGTTCAGCAGTCAAGGCGAGTTTCAACAGTATCTCCAGTCGGAGTTTCAAGGCAATGAGAAGGGGCTGCGGGAAAAGATCAACCGCTCGCTGCTCATCGAGCACCTATTGAAGAGCGAGGTAGAGGCTAGGTCTACCGTATCCGCCGCCGAAGTCCGGGCTTACTACGACAAGAATCCCGGACGCTTTACCTATCCGGAATCCTTCGCCGTCCAGACGATTTCGGTCCTTCCGCCCGACAAAGCAACGCTGGAGCAGTTGAAAGACGCGAAGAAGCGCGCGGACGAAGCTTACAAGCAGGCGAAGGCGACAAAGACGGCGATGGAGTTCGGGCTGCTGGCCGAGAAGATTTCCGAGGATGACTACCGGGTGATGCTGGGCGACCACAAGTGGATCGCGCGCGACCAGATGCCGCCGGAGATGTTGCAGCCGGCCCTGAAGATGAAAGATGGGGAGATGAGCGCGCTAACCCAGGTGGGACCGAACTATGTCATCTTCCGCATGAACAAGCACGTGCCGGCGGGTAAGACGCCGTTTGAGCAGGTCAAGGTTCCCTTGCGTAAGGAGCTGGAGAAGAGCAAGACCGAACAGGTCCGTACCGCGCTCGACAAGCGGCTGCACCAGAACGCGAAGGTAGAGACGCTGTAAGGCAGTGGTTAGTGGATAGTCGGGGTTTTACTAGTTACTAGTACAAAGGCCACGCAGATGGCCGCAAAGATGGGTGGGGGTTTTGGCAAGGGGAATTCATACTGCGTGCTTAGTTTTAGTTGGGGTATTGCTGCTCTCCATCTCCTCGGCGGCGCAGATCACTATCGGCGATAACCTCAACCTGAACTCGTCAGGAAGCGTCAGTGCGGGGTACAACGGCAGCTACGGTAATCAGATTTTATCCAGCCACGGTCTAGGCTTT
>Ga0335081_10001205_pt1 | contig 41248 bp, 39 predicted proteins | sample Lox_Sample_35_FD_206713 | JGI IMG/M metagenome (GOLD analysis project Ga0335081, IMG submission 206713) | Soil microbial communities from Loxahatchee National Wildlife Refuge, Florida, United States - Lox_Sample_3.5 | ecosystem: Environmental > Terrestrial > Soil > Wetlands | place: USA... | reverse complement strand
AACAGAAGCTTGTGGAAGTGCAGGCCAGCGCGGAGCATCAAGTGTTTGAGGAAGACGAACTCAAGCGAATGCTGGCATTGGCCAAGCAGGGTGTGCAGACGTTGATCGCGCAGCAAAAGGCCGTCCTGAGCCAGCTTTTCTGAGAAAGACCTTGTGAGCAGGGCTGCCTCGTTTCACGTTGCCCTACTTGCCATTTCGTTTTTCCCTAGGTCCATTCTCCCGGTGGGCCCTCCGTTCCTCAGCCAGTTCGTCGTGCAGAGTTAACCAGACAAGGAAAAATGCCGATATGACGTAAAAAGCAGCAACTGCGAGCCGCATATGTCACCTCCTGGGCCGGAGGGATCACATCGATAGTCTCGATCCGCCGGCCCGAGCCGGCTGTGACCGCGATCACGGGCCTGGGTGTCTGAGAAAACGCGCGCGGCGTATTACAATATTGGGCAGTCCAACACTGTCATCAGGTTAACGCACTTCAAGCAGTCATCTGGAGGATTCCATGAAGCTTACACCGGGAAAACTAGCTGGTTTGAAGAGAGTTTCGAATGATCGCGGCGTAATTGCCGCGGCAGCCATGGATCAACGCGGCTCACTGGAGAAAGCGCTGGCCAAAGAAAAAGGGGCGCCTGCCACTGACGCCATGATGGAAGAATTCAAGTCGCTGGTGACGGAAGTGTTGACGCCCCACGCCAGCGCTATTTTGCTCGATCCCGAGTGGGGCTTACCGGCCTCCAAGCGCCGCGCCAAGAATGCCGGCTTGCTGCTGGCTTACGAAAAAACCGGCTATGACAAAACCGGCCCTGGGCGTTTGCCCGACTTGCTCGATCATTGGTCGGCGCGCCGCCTGAAAGAAGCAGGCGCCGACTGCGTGAAAATCCTGCTCTATTACACGCCTTTCGATCCGAAGGATGTCAACGATAAGAAGCACGCCTGGGTGGAGCGCATCGGGGACGAGTGCCGCGCCAATGACCTTCCGTTCTTCCTGGAATTTGTTGGCTACGAAGACGGGGCAGACGAAAAGGGTGCGGAATATGCGAGAAAAAAGCCCCAGATCGTCATGGAGAGCATGAAGGAGTTTACGAAGGATCGTTACGGCGTGGACGTATTGAAAGTGGAAGTGCCGGTGAACATGAAGTTCGTGGAAGGCGCGAAGTGTTACACGGGCACGAAGGCGTATTCAAAGCAGGAAGCAATGGATCTTTTCCGCAAGGCAGCCGCGGTCGCTACTAAGCCTTTCATTTATCTTTCGGCTGGCGTGAGCAATGCTGAATTTACCGAGTCTCTGGAACTTGCTGGTCAAGCCGGAGTCAAATTCAACGGAGTGCTTTGTGGCCGGGCCACCTGGAAAGATGGCATCCCGGTTTATGCTAAACAGGGCGCGGAGGCATTCCGCAAATGGCTGCAAAATGAGGGCGTGAAAAACATCAACAATGTGAACGAGCGCCTGAAGGCGGCTTCGCCGTGGTTTCCCATTTACGATGCGGAGCCGGCGATGGTTGGCGTGTAATTTGGCAGTCGAGGCTTGCCAGGGCAACCCGCAGGCCTCGTTTTCTATTCTGACCTGGCAATAGCCTTCGCTCGTGAGCGAGGAGGTCTTCCATGCTTCGCGCGCCGCTTGTGGTACTCCTGTCGGCTTTGTCACTGGCCTCCTCGACCGATTCGACTGACCGCTCCCGGTTTGTGGTTCCTAACTTCCGCGACCTGACCCTCAAGATCCGTACGACCCATGGGTTGATGATGCCCCTGGTGACCACGTGGTACTTCAAAGGGGCACGGCAGCGGACGGAACATGACTCACAAATCCCGCGCCTGCCCGGGCCCTTGACCTCCATGATCTTTCAGTGCGACCAAAGAACGGAAATCATGCTGCATATGCGGGACAAGACCTACCGGTCTTTTGCCATGCATTCGAGCCAGATGGCGGGAACCGAACATCGCCCTCGAGTGAGAAATGGCACGGGCCCCGACGTGACGATCACGATCGACTCGATCGATACCGGCGAACGTCGCGAGATCGCCGGCTACGAGGCTAGTCATATCAAAAGCACGATCACCATTGATCCCAGCAAGGGCGCCGCACGCAAAGCTGCGAAAACAGAGATCGACGGTTGGTATCTCGACTTGCCGGGACTTGACTGCCGCGAGAGCAGCCCGCGCGAAAATCTCATTCCTGGGGCAGGCTCGGGAATGTTCGAGCTGGGATTTGGGGGCGGCGGGCACGACCACATTGTTTTGAAGCACGTGGGTACCATGCCGCACGGTCTGCCGATTTCGCAAACCGCAACGGAGCACGCCGAAGGCAATGTAATCGTGAGCAAGATCGAACTCCTGGAGTCTTCCGAAGGCCCGCTGGATGATTCGCTGTTCGAGGTGCCGGCGGAATATTCGCCAGCACAGATGCCGGAGGGACACATAGTTCTGAGGTATCCGGCAGGGCCGGCGCAGTAGAACCTTTCTGCCAGGACGGGCGAGGCGTCCGTCCCCACACGTCTATTGCTGCGAGCTGAAGACTGTTCACTCCCACTCAATCGTGCCCGGCGGCTTGGAAGTCACATCGTAGAGCACGCGGTTCACGCCTTTTACTTCGTTCACGATCCGGTTGGAAATGGTCTTGAGAACTTCGTAAGGCAGCGGGACCCAATCTGCCGTCATGCCATCTTCTGAGTGCACGGCGCGAATGGCGCACGTGTAAGCGTAGGTCCGCTGATCACCCATCACACCGACGGACATTACGGGCAAGAGCACCGCGAAGGATTGCCAGATTTTTGTGTAGAGGCCGGCATTCTTGATTTCGCCGACGACGATGTCGTCGCACTCGCGCAGAATGGCCAGTCTTTCCGGCGTGACTTCACCGAGAATACGCACTGCTAAACCGGGCCCCGGGAAGGGCTGGCGTTGCAGAATCTCTTCGGGCATGCCGAGGTCGCGGCCAATGCGTCGAACCTCGTCTTTAAACAGTTCTTTCAGCGGTTCGATCAGCTTGAGCATCATTTTTTCTGGCAGTCCGCCAACATTGTGGTGCGACTTGATCACCTGCGACGGCCCGCGCACGGAGCGTGATTCGATCACATCGGGATAGAGCGTGCCTTGCACCAGGAAATCCACTTTTCCTTCGATTTTTTCGATGCGATGTGCTTCTTCGTCAAATACCGCAATGAACTCGTTGCCGATGATCTTCCGCTTCTTTTCCGGATCGGTAACGCCGGCCAGCTTGTGCAGAAATCTGTCTGTGGCATCGACAGCATCGAGGTGCAGGCCGAGCTTGCCCCGCAAATTCTGCTGCACTTTCTCGAACTCATTTTTGCGCAGCACGCCGTTGTTCACAAATACACACGTCAGACGTGATTTCCCGCTGGCGTCGCGCAAGGCGCGGTCTACAAGGGTTGCGGCGACCGCCGAATCGACGCCACCGGAAAGTGCGCAGATGGCGCGGCCATGGCCTACAGTCTCGCGAACATTCGCCACGGTTGCGTCGATGAAGTGCTGCGGTGTCCAGTCGGGCCTTGCGCCACAAATGTTGAAGACAAAATTGTGCAGAATTTCCTTGCCCAACTTGGTGTGATGGACTTCAGGATGAAACTGCACGGCAAACATTTTTTTCACAGGATTCTGAATCGCGGCCACCGCGTTCGCAGTCTTCCCTGCCAGCGCAAATCCGGGCGGCAGGTCGACGGCCTCATCCCCGTGCGACATCCAAACTTCGAGCGATTTGGGCAGGCCGCGAAATAGCTCCGATTCTGCCGTGACATCAACCTTCGCATGTCCATACTCGCGCTTGTCCGCAGAGCGCACTTTGCCGCCCAGCATGTGCACCATAAGTTGCAGGCCATAGCAGATGCCGAGCACGGGCACGCCGAGTTCGAAGACGCGCTTGTCGGTGGCGGGCGCATCAGCGTCGTAGACAGAACATGGCCCGCCCGAGAGAACGATGCCAACAGGCGAGTAGCTGCGAATTTCTTCAAGCGGCGCGTTGCACGGCAGGACGACTGAGAAGACTTTTTCTTCGCGAATACGGCGCGCGATGAGCTGGGAATACTGCGCGCCAAAATCGAGAACGACGATGGACTGGGTTTCCACGGATGAGTGTCTCAGATTGGCAAACCAGTGTAAAGAGCGCAATATATTGAGAAGATCTTTTTTGCGGGTCTAAATATGCTTGGGACCAGATTAATGATCGCGGTTTTCTTTTTTGCAGTCGGTTCTCCAACGCTCCCGCCCGGCACGGTAATACCCATCATGCTCAGTTCAGGTCTGAATTCCAAAGACAAAGCCAACAAGACCATCGAGGGAAATGTCATGCAGGACGTGCTGCTGACCTCAGGCGGGAAAATCAGCGAGAGGTCCCGCATTTTCGGACACATCGTAAGTGTTACCAAGTCGGGAGCATCGGGCTCAAGCATTGTTCTGAAATTCGACACGATTCGCGACCACGACAGCACCATCCGGCTGACTACAGCCCTTCTCGCCGTGGCTTCGATGCAGAGTGTGGCGGAAGCCCAAGCTCCAATCGAAATCAATTCCGATGTGGACCCAGTCAGCCAATGGGTAACCCGGCAAATAGGCGGAGATGTTGTTAATCGCGGGCGGGGAAAAGTCGGTTCACGCAGCGGCATCGTTGGTACGTGGCTGCAAGGATACTCGGTACTGGTCAAACTCACGCCGAACCCTGAGGCGGGATGCCCCACCGGCCCCGGCTACGACCGCCAACAAGCTATGTGGATATTTTCAAGCAACGCTTGCGGCACTTACGGATTTAATGACCTGACCATCGCCAACTCTGGCAGAGCGGAGCCCTTGGGCGAAATAGAGTTGAAATCCAAGAGCAATATCAAGATCCGGGGCGGCAGCGCATGGCTGCTGATTGCGTTGCCCGGCAAGTAGGCGTACCGCTAACTGCACGCATATCTGCAAAGCTCCGTTGCGCAGCCTGCTAAGTCCCCGGCACATCGCTGAGTATTAGTTCATTGCGATCGATCGTTCCCCCGTCCGGCGGCCGAGTCGGCAACAGAGGGGCCGGCGCGATCCGGGAGGGCGTTGGTGCGTTTTCCGGCTCTTGCACAAGGTACCAACAAGCTGCAAGACGTCCGATGTACAGGAAATCTACAACCGCAAAATAGAGCAGTGTCACCAGCAGCACTCCGCCCAGCACTACTCCGGCTGGTAATACACCGGCTAGAGCCAGCGGAAAGGCGACCACGGAGGTTGCAACAACGAAGGCCGTCACGTGGGCCAGGCCAAACCACGTTCCGCCGGCGAGTACTGCGCCGGTGCGGCGCCGCCAAAGTTCCACCGCTGCCATCAGCGCGCCAAAAGTGTCTTTCCCCTCGTTCACTGTGAAGATCGAGGCCAGGGAGAGAATCCAGTTCAGCACGGAAGCCGCTAAACCCACAAAGAGCACAATAGTCAAAAAAATCAGCACGGAAAGGCCTGGGGCAGAATCATTGTCAGGCGTTGCCGCGGCCGCGAAAACAAGCGCACCCACAACCCCCAGCGCCGCTGCCAGAGCAGTATTCACACGCAGGAAATTGAGTCCGACTAACGACCGAATGCGGCAATGACGAACTGCGCCACTCGGCGACCCGTTCGCAATTCGTGCCTGAAAGTACTCCCGCAGCGCAACCAGCGTTGCCGCGCGGCCTAATGAGGCGATGACGATCCAGATCAATGCGAGGCCCAACGCCAACACAATAAATCCCGCCATGGCCCGCAACCCGCTGCCCCGAAGGATCTGCGTGACCGCGTGTGAAACCAGCGCAGGTTGGCGGGTGCGAAGCAGAAACAGTTCGGTTGGCGTAACGGGCAGGGTGTCAAGGTAGGCCAGTATCGAAAGGGCGGCGAGAGCCGCAGCGGCAAAACCAAAGCTCCAGCGCCAGCTGATTTCCGCCAGGCCCAGAGAAGGCTGGCGAAAGATGGCACGAAAGCCTTCCAGCGTAGGCGAACCTGATTTCATGGCCCTTCATCATGATAGCGCACGTTGATCTACGAGCAGTGAAGCCGGCCGGCAGTACTGCCGATATGCAGATAAGAAAAACTGCTGCGGCGTTGGGGGGACGAAACCCCCGCGACGGACGAAATATGACCAGATCCCTGTGCACGCTGATTTGCCTGCTAGTCACGAGTATCAGCGCGTGGGCGCCAAGCGCAAGTGTCACTACCCTGGTCGGCGCCGGCGGCACTTTTCCCGCTCCGCTCTACGACCGATGGTTCGATGAATTTGAAAAAATCCATCCCGGCTGGCGATTGAGGTATCTGGCTGTAGGTTCTGGCGAGGGCATTCATCAGGTGACGACGGGCGCGGCCGACTTCGGCGCCAGTGACGTTCCCCTCACAGAGGAAGAAATCACCAAGGCTAAAGTAAAGGTATTGTTATTCCCAACAGTCCTGGGCGCAGCTGTCCCTGCTTACAATCTTCCGGAATTAGATCAACCGCTCCGCTTCACTCCTCACATTCTGGCCGGGATATTCCTGGGAACAATTCGTAAGTGGAACGATCCGGCAATCGCTGCCGCCAATCCTGGCGTTCCGCTTCCGCCATCGCGGATCGTCGTCGTGCATCGTTTGGAAGGCAGCGGGACTACCTACGTGTGGACGGATTACCTGAGCAAAGTGGACGCGCTTTGGAGACGCCGGGTCGGCCGGGGAATCGAAGTGCCTTGGCCAGTGGGCCAGGCAGCTCGAGGCAATGGCGGGGTAGTGGAACTGGTAAAGCTGACACCGCATTCCCTTGGATACTGCGAACTAAATTACGCGTTACAGAACCGTTTGCCTTACGGGCTGGTGCGGAACGCGGCAGGCAATTTTGTCCGCGCCGGCGCAGGGAGCATAACTGCGGCGGCTGATTCCAAGCCACCCCTGTCGACCGATTTCCGCATTTCCATCACCAACGCGCCGGGCAGAGATGCCTATCCCATTTCCAGCTTCACATGGCTGCTGGTGCCTATGAACATGGATAACGAGAAAAAAACGATCCTGAAAGAGTTCCTGCGCTGGATGCTCGACGAGGGCCAGGACTTTTCGCAGACAATGGGATATGCTCCGTTGCCCAGATCACTCGCGCAAATGGAGCGGCAGGCGGTCGAGGAAATTCAGTAAGTGGCTACTGCCGGATTGAGCATGATAACGCTTGCGGTCATTGCACCACGATGTTTAACAGCTTGCCGGGAACATAGATCATTTTGAGGATCTTCTTTCCCGAAAGCGCCGCCTTGATCTTTTCGTCGGCCAGGGCGCGCTCGCGAACGAAATCTTCGCCGGAACCCGCGGGCACCACGATTTTGCTGCGCAGTTTGCCGTTGATCTGCACGGGAATCTCTATTTCTTCTTCTTTCGCCAGCTCCGCGTCGTACTTTGGCCAGAGCGCACGCAGCAGATTTTCTTTCTCGCCCAACATTTCCCAGAGTTCGTGAGCAAGGTACGGAGCAAACGGAGCCAGCATGAGCACGAATTTGCGCTGGATTTCACCTCGAAAAGCGGCCGGTGCTTTGCTGTCTTCCGCGAAAAGTCCCTGAGCATCATTGCACTCATTCAGCAATTCCATCAGCGCTGCAACCGAAGTATTGAAGTGCCAGCGGCCTTTGAAGTCTTCCGTGATTCGGCGGATGGTCTGGTGCAATTTGCGGAGAACGCGCCTTGCTTCCGGCGTGAGATCATTCGGCGAATATCCCGGCTCGAATGTCCCCGCCACGACCGGCGCCTGCGCGAAAAATGCATAGACTCGTCCCAGGAATCGCCGGATGCCCTCAATCCCCGTATCTTGCCAGTCAAGATCGCGGTCGGGAGGCGCGGCGAACAGGCTGTACAGCCGCGCGGCGTCGGCGCCGTAGCGCGCCACCATTTCATCGGGTGAGACGACATTGCCCAGGCTTTTCGACATTTTGGCGCCATCTTTGATTACCATGCCCTGGGTGAACAGGCGCTCGATCGGCTCACCGTCTTTGGTCAGTCCCATATCGCGCATGAACTTGGCCCAGAAACGCGAATAAATCAGATGCAGGATTGCGTGCTCCACTCCGCCGATGTATTGATCAATCGGAAACCAGTAATCAGCCGTCTTGGAATCGAACGGCGCCTGATCATTGTGCGGGTCCGTGTAACGATAGAAGTACCACGACGAGTCGACGAAAGTGTCCATCGTGTCGGTCTCGCGGCGCGCCGGACCGCCGCACTTGGGACAGGTAGTCTCATGAAACTCCGGCACACGCGCCAGCGGCGAACCCCCGGTGAGCGTGATTTCAACTTTATCGGGCAGGATGACTGGCAGATCTTTTTCCAGCACCGGCACGATTCCGTCTTTCTCGCAATAAAGCATGGGAATCGGTGTACCCCAATACCGTTGCCGCGAGATGCCCCAATCTTTCAAACGATAAGTGACCGTGGCTTTGCCGAAGCCTTTCTGTTCCGCATACTCCGACATGCGCCTGATGGCTTCTCTGCAACTCAGCCCGCTGAACTCGCCGGAGTTCACCAGCGTGCCGTCGTAGGTGGTGAACGGAAGAACAGGCTCGGCGACGGTTTCGTCGGGATCACCGCCCGAGGACAGAACGACGATGCGAATCTCCAGATTGTATTTCCTGGCAAATTCGTAGTCGCGCTCGTCGTGCGCCGGCACGCTCATAATCGCGCCGGTTCCATAGTCCATCAGGATATAGTTCGCGATCCATACGGGGACTTTTTGGCCGTTATATGGATTCACCGCAAGGCGGCCCGTGTTCACGCCGTGTTTCTCAATCAGACCGATGTCGCCCGCTTCCTTGGCCTTGCGCTGTTCATCAATCAAGCGTGCGACCTGGGCGCGCAGCTCGGGGTTCCGGGCAGTCATGTCCGCAACGATGGGATGCTCGGGCGCAAGTTGCACGGACGTAGCGCCGAAAATCGTGTCCACGCGCGTGGTGAAGACGGTGATCGTCGATCCAGCAGGGCCCGGAGTTCCGCCCAAATCGAAATCAACTAACGTGCCCTCGCTGCGGCCGATCCAGTTGCGCTGCATGGTGCGCACTTTTTCCGGCCAGCCGGGCAAATTGTCCAGATCGCGCAGCAACTCGTCGGCATAGTGAGTGATCTTCAGGAACCACTGCTCGAGTTCCCGCTGCTCCACGATCGTGTCTTCGTGCCGCCAGCAGCGGCCGTTTACGACTTGTTCGTTGGCCAGGACCGTGCAACACTTCGGGCACCAATTCACTTTGCTTTTCTTGCGATAGGCCGAACCCTTCTCGTAGAGCTTCAAAAAGAACCACTGGTTCCACCGGTAGTATTCGGGGAAACACGTGGTCACCTCGCGGGACCAGTCATAACCGAAGCCCAGCCGCTTCATCTGCGCCTTCATGTTGGCAATGTTGCGCAGGGTCCACTCGCGCGGCGGAACATTGGCGGAAATTGCCGCGTTCTCCGCGGGCAGTCCAAACGAATCCCAGCCCATGGGATGCAGCACGTTGTAGCCGTTCATCCACATATAGCGGGCCAATACGTCCCCGATCGAATAGTTGCGCACGTGCCCCATGTGCAACGCGCCAGAGGGATAAGGCAGCATTTCGAGCACGTAGTATTTCGGCTTTGTCGAGTTCACCTCAGCCGCATAGAGCGCGGGATCCTGCTGCCAGCGCTCGGCCCATTTGGCCTCGATGCGTTGCACATCGTAGCGGCCGTCAGACTGCTGAGCGCGGGTGATCACGGTTTTTTCTTCCTGTGGCATAGCGGCGAATGCGTCTACAGGTGTAAATGTTAGATTTTACAACGGGAGTTCGTAGAATTGGTCAGACTATGGACGTGTCAGGCGAAAGCTGCTGCGGGAAGGATTGGGCTGATCCCGGCCCGCGCCAGAGGATAAAATGGGGCCTAACCTGACAAAAAGAATTTATTTCTTGCGTTTCAGGTCGATCAGCTCGTGAGAGCGCGGAGCTTGTCGAATGCCGCGTTCTCTTTGGGTTCTTGCGAGTAAAGTCCGGCCGGCACAATGCAAATCACAATCAGGCAGAGCAGTTTTCGGTTCATAGGCGTCCTCAAACGGACTTAGACTGCGCCGCGCCTGAGCGACACCGGTTTTGGGACGAATGCAGGGGGGCCAGGGATTAGTGGACTCCGGTGAGGTGAGGATGGCATTTAGGATTTTCTCGCGACCAGCTTTTTCAGCGCCGCGACGTTTCTCCTGTCATCTCCCGGCTGATCAATTGGAGTTTCCGCGATGAATGCAGCATGGGCCAAGCGTGGGTCGTTCAGCAGACGCCGAAAGGCCTCCTTGCCGATGGTTCCCTTCCCGATATGCTCATGGCGGTCGAGTTTTGATCCGCGCGCCGATTTGGCGTCGTTGCAATGCCAGACGCGAACATTTTTAGTTCCGATCGTTGCGTCGAGATGAGCCAATGTCTTGCGCATGCCCGTGTCGCTCACTATGTCGTAGCCGGCGACGTGAGTGTGGCAGGTGTCGATGCACGCGCCTAAAGGCACAATACCGCACAGTCGTTCGAGAATCTCGGCCACCTGCTCGAAACTTCCTCCCAGCGAATACTCGGCCCCGGCCGTATTCTCGATCAGGATGGTCAAACCACCCTTCGCCAGGTCAAGGCCTTGCGCGGAAGCTGCGATGGCTGCCGCTGTGCGCAACAAGCCTTGTTCCCTGTCCGCCCCGCGAAACGAACCGGGATGCAGTACGAGGTATTCCGCACATAAAGCCAGCGCGCGCTCGACTTCTCCGCGAAACGCCTCAACCGATTTCTTGAGAAACAGTTCATTCATGCTGGCAAGGTTGATCAGATAGTTGGTGTGAATAACCAGCGGCTTGAGATCATACTTCTCGCGCAGGCGTTTCAGTTCGTCGCACTGCGGACGGCCCAGCTCATACGGCGCCCACTGCCGCGGACTAGACGAGAAAATCTGGAAAGCATTGCACCCCAGGCGATAAGCCCGCTCGGCCGCGTTCTGCACGCCTCCTGCAATGGAGGTATGAATGCCAATTCGGCGCGAAGTCAGGCTCGGCGACCGCCTGGGCGGCGGAAGCTTGAGAATATCCTGTTCGCGCGCGATCGAAATAGCCACAGCATGAGTATAACGACCCCTCCGCGGTCCATATGAGTTCGAGCGATTGACGGCACAAGGGTCGCGACCGCATTATTTCAATCTCGGCCCTTCCGGCCTCGCTAATCGAGAAAAATGGCCAAGAAACCCAAACGAAAGCGCAACGCCCAGGCAGAACAAAACCGGGCCCGTTTCCGCTATTGGCCTCAGCTGGCCGTTTTGCTGATCATCGTGTTTTTCGCAATCATTCGTTTCCGGCTTCTCGACATGCCTCTGGAGCGCGACGAAGGCGAATACGCCTACGCCGGCCAGCTCATACTGCAGGGCATCCCTCCCTATCAACTCGCCTACAACATGAAGCTCCCCGGGACTTATGCGGCTTACGCTTTGATTCTGGGCCTCTTCGGCCAGACTCCTGCCGGAGTGCATGCCGGGCTGCTCCTCGTAAACGCAGCAACCACATTCCTGGTGTTTCTCCTGGCGGCGCGGCTGTTCGGTCCATGGGCCGGAGTGGTCCCGACGGCAAGCTACGCTTTGCTTTCCACCAGTCCCAGCGTACTGGGCTTCGCCGGCCACGCAACGCACTTTGTTGCTCTTGCGGCGGTCGCCGGCACTCTGCTTTTGCTTATCGCGATTGACAGCGAAAAGCCCTGGCTCTATTTTTCTGCCGGTTTGCTTGTGGGACTTGCCTTCGTCATGAAGCAGCCTGGCGTCTTTTTTGTTTTCTTCGCTGGATTCTATTTTGTGTTCAGCGAATGGAAACGATCGCACCACTCCCAAAGGATTGATTGGGAGGGCCTGCTGGCACGCGGGGGCATGCTTGGTTTTGGCGCCGTTCTTCCCTTTGCCCTGACTTGCTTCATCATGTGGCGGGCTGGCGTCTTTTCCAAATTTTGGTTCTGGACGTTCAGTTACGCACGCGAGTATGGCTCTGCGGTTGGGCTTAGCCAAGGCGTACAGATCTTTCTGGGTGCTTTCCCGCCGATTGTCGGGCCAGCATTGTTCGTCTGGCTGATCGCAGGCGTTGGGCTTAGCGCCATCTGGTGGGACCGTGAAATCCGGGCCCGTGGCATTTTCCTGGCTGGGTTCCTGCTCTTTTCGTTTCTGGCAGTGTGTCCGGGATTTTATTTCCGGGAACATTACTTCATTGTCATGCTGCCAGCCGTTTCCATACTTGCCGGTGTTGCGGTCGCCACAGCCACACGCAAACTTCAGCAAGCCGGCAGAATGCGCTTGCGGTTTTTGCCCGTCCTGCTCTTTGCAATCGCCTTCGCATATCCCTTGGTAGCGCAGGATGATTTTCTCTTCCAAATGGATCCCGTAACCGCGTGCCGCAGCCTCTACGCGCCTAACCCGTTTCCCGAGGCGCTTCGAATTGCCGACTACATCAAGGCCCACACTTCGCCCGAGGCCCGTATTGCGGTCCTCGGCTCAGAACCGGAAATCTATTTCTATGCGCGGCGGCATTCCGCTACGGGATACATTTACGTTTACCCTTTAATGGAACCCCAAAAATATGCGCCCACAATGCAACAGGAAATGATTTCCCAGATTCAGGCTGCCCAGCCTGAATTCATTGTTTTCGTCGACGTCGATCTCTCCTGGATGGTGCGCCGTTCTTCTGTCACTCAGATCCTGACTTGGGGAGAAAAATATCTTGAAGATAAGTACCAGTTGGACGGGATCGTCGATATCCTCCCGGAGACCGTCTATCGTTGGGGTCCAGAGGCCCAGGCTTACCAACCAACTTCGCAGTTCACGGTAAAGGTATTCAAGCTTAAAAGCCGGTAAATCTCATCCCACCTACAAGTTACTGCTGCATTTGCGGTGCAGCCGGAAGCGGGATAAACTCAGGGGAATGCCGCGTAAGGGCGGACGCCTCGTCCGCCCGGCGCACGCGTAACCTTCCCCGCACAACCTGCGCCCAGGGCAAAGGAAAAAACATGCTGGTCGTCATGCAGGCGCACGCTACCGAAGAGCAGGTGCGCGCGGTTTGCCAGAAAATCGAATCGCTCGGCTATCGCGCCCACCCTATGCCGGGGGCGCAACGCACCGCCGTCTGCGTTACGGGAAACCGCGGCGAAGTGGAAGCCGGCACGCTCGAAGAGATGCCGGGTGTGCAGGAACTCATCCGGGTTTCAAAGCCCTACAAGCTGGTTAGCCGTGATTTCAAGGAAGAAACCACGGTCATCAAATTTCCTGGAACTGACGCGACCATCGGTGGGCCGGGGCTCGCCATCATTGCAGGCCCATGCGCTATCGAGAGCCGCGAGCAGGCTTTTGCCGCTGCGGACAGGGTGCATCGCGCCGGCGCACAGTTTTTTCGAGGCGGAGCCTATAAGCCGCGCACTTCGCCTTATTCATTCCAGGGCTTGGGCGAAGAAGGTCTGAAGGTCATGGCGGAAGTTCGTGACCGCTTTGGCATGAAGATCGTCACTGAAGCCATCGACAACGAATCGCTGGAACTGGTTGAAGAATATGCCGATGTCATCCAGATCGGCGCGCGCAACATGCAGAATTTTTCACTGCTCAAGCGCGCCGGCCGCTCGCGCAAGCCTGTGCTTTTGAAGCGTGGCATGTCGGCCACACTCGAAGAATTTCTCATGGCTGCTGAGTATGTCATGAGCGAAGGCAATTACAACGTGGTTCTTTGCGAGCGCGGGGTGCGCACTTTCGCCGATCACACCCGCAACACTCTCGATCTAAGTCTCGTACCTGCAGTGCAACGCCTGAGCCATTTGCCTATCGTTGTCGATCCCAGCCACGGCACCGGGAAGCGCAATAAAGTTACCCCAATGTCGCGCGCGGCAGTCGCGGTTGGCGCGGATGGCCTGATTGTCGAAGTCCATCCCGAACCCGATCAGGCGCTCTCCGACGGCATGCAGTCGCTCTATCCCGATCAATTCGACGAATTGATGGCCCAGGTGCGGCAGATTGCGGCGGTGGTGGGCAGAACGGTCACGGGAATCGGAGCGAGAGAGCCGGTTGCGGTAAGCAAGTAATACGTGCTCACGGCTCAAACCCATGAGACGTGGGCGTGGCGAATCTCCACCCTTCGTGTGCTAGCAATGAGATACGGAACGGGCTCCCGATCTCTGGGCCCCCATTACTTTGTGTATAATCTGATAATCTGATTCTATGAAAAAGACACCCATTTCCGTCACCAGGGCGGCCCGCAATTTTGCCGACTGCGTGAATCGCGTCCATTATCAAAATATTACGTTCGTTCTGCTCAAGAACGGCTCGCCGGTTGCACGCTTGGTGCCGGACGGTGAGAAAGTGTGCCTAGGGCGCGACCTGGCCGATGCCCTCGCCAAGGCTGAATTACCTGCAGACGAAGCCAGGGCTTGGTATCGCGATTTGCGGACTGCGCGCAAAGCTCTCAAAGCCCCGACCAACCGCTGGCGATAATCGATGGCGATCATGCTCGATGCCGACGTCATCATTCGGGGCGAAAGAGGGGGCTTTGACTTCCGGGGATGGGTCACTGCTTACCCTAACGAACAATTTGAAATCGCCGCGATTACGGTTGCCGAGTTATGGCACGGGGTGGAACGAGCCAACAGAGCACACAGAAACAGACGCGAAAAATATCTTCTGACCGTTCTGGAACTTCTGCCGATTATTCCTTACACCGAGATGACCGCCTTCGAACATGCACGAATCTGGGCGGCCCTCGAGTCATCCGGCAAGATGATCGGTTACTATGATCTCATCGTTGCCGCTACCGCCTTGGAACGTGGAAGTACTTTAGCCACGTTCAACACACGTCATTTTACCCAGGTGCAAAATCTGAAAGTGATCGAGCCAAAATAAGTCAAATGCCCGCCCTCCCGCAAAAAAAGCGACCACGGTGGGGCATTGGCTTCCACTTCTGCTAATCTTTGCACTTCGCTTGTCCGGCGCTGCCTTGCGAAAACTCCTTCTCATCGTTGTTCTGCTGCCTCTCCTGGCCGGACTTGGCTGGTGGTACTTTCGCGAGCGCGAGTTCCCCAATTACGGGCCCGCATACCGCGAGTACGCATACATTACGAATGGTAAGAGCAACACGGTTAGCGTGATTGATCTGCGCACGTTTGAGCCAGCAAAAACCATCCGTGTCGGCAGCGAGCCGACCGGCATCGCAGCCAATGAAAAGAAAAACGAAGTCTATGTGGTCAACACCGGATCGAATAACGTCAGCGTGATCGACGCCGAGCGCAATGAAGTCGCGGCAACGATCGGAGTGCACGGACGGCCCTATTTCATCGACGTTTCCGCCGATGGCAAGCGCGGCTACGTGGCAAACTCCGCGTCAAACAACGTCTCGGTGCTCGATCTCGACAAACGACTCGTATTAGGAAATATCCGCGTCGGCATCGCGCCCGGGTTGGCTCGCGTTTCCCCGGATGGAAAAACGGTCGTGGTCAGCAATCGTGGGGACAACACCGTTTCGTTGATTGATGCCAGTGCACTGAAAGTCCGCAGCACAATTCCCGTTTGCCTGCGGCCGGAAGATATCGCCATTCTGCCCGATGACAGCAAAGCTTTCGTCGCCTGCTCCGGTTCGGCTCAAGTGGCGTCCGTCGACCTTAAGACCGATCAATTGCTGGCCGTACTCGACGTTGGCAAAACCCCCGTCAACCTTGCGCTGAAACCAGACGGCGGCGAGCTCATCGTTTGCAACTTCGGGTCCGACAGCATTTCCGTCATCGAAACCACGACCAACGAAGTCGGGGGCAGTTATCTGATTGGCTCAGAGCCCTCCCGCGGTGTGGTCACTTCGGATAACTCGCGGTTGTACGTCAGCAATTTCGGCTCAAACACGGTGGCGGTGTATGACATCGACATCGGAAAAGTGATCGCATCTTTACCTCTGGGCAGCCATCCCGATGGCCTGGCTCTTTCACGAAGCGAAAATTATCTTCTGGTGTTGAATTCCCAATCGGGGGACGTGACCGTAATTCAGAAGCGCCAGCCCAGGAAGAAATTCGAGCCTGGCGAATACTCCCTGCTCACCATGATTCCGGTGGGTCTGCAACCTAACAATATTGTGGTGAAATCGTTCCTGGTTACAAAACCAAAATTCAGGGACGGAAATTAAGCTTTCGCCCCACAACACTTCTTGTATTTTTTCCCTGAACCACAGGGGCAAGGATCATTCCGGCCGATTTTCGCCGTGCCGCGGACGACCTGCTGCACCGGCTGCATATCTCCCGAGCCGGCCATACGCGCTTGCTCCAATTCCCGGCGTTTCCGGCGCTGGAAAGCTTCCTCAAGCTCATCCATCGAAGTTGCCACCGCTTGCGGTGGGCGCCGTCCGTTTCCTCCCGAGCCGCCACCGGAAATCACCGCCGGCACCCCGGCATCCGGGCCTCCCAGTTCGCCGGGCCCGGGCCCGCCGCCAGCGCTCATGGCTCCCGGCTCGCCGCGTCCGATAATTTGCATCAGGTACAAATACCTGACGGTCTCTTCCTGGAAGCGCTGCATCATGGCTTCAAACATGTCGAACGATTCGCGCTTGTATTCCACCAGCGGATCGTGCTGCCCATAGCCGCGCAGCCCGATGCCTTCTTTCAAGTGGTCCATGTCGCGCAGATGGTCTTTCCATTGCGAGTCAATCACGCTCAGCATGATCATGCGCTCGTGATAGCGCATGGCATCGGGGCCGATGAGATTTTCCTTCGCCTCGTAACGTTCCTTCAGTTTCTGGAAAATCGCATCGCCCAGTTCCTGGCGGTTGAGCTCTTCAGGCTTGATGCCTTCCGCAAGAATATCCACTCCAAAGCGAGTGAAGATGGCGTCTTTAAGGCCTTTGATGTTCCAGTCTGCCGGGTGAACCTTTACGCCGGCAAACTCGTCCAACAATTCGGCCAAACTTCCTGAAACGTAATCCTCAAGAATCAGTTGCTTCTGGTCCACTCCTTCGAGCAACTGGTGGCGCAAGCCGTAAACGGCCTCGCGCTGCTTGTTCATCACATCGTCATATTCGAGCAGATGTTTGCGGGCCTCGAAGTTCTGCGCTTCCACCGCTTCCTGCGCCTTCTCGATGCGCCGGCTGATCATGCGCGATTCGATCGGAACGCCTTCCTCCATGCCCAGCCGCTGTAGCAGGTTCGAAACCCACTCTTTCGCGAAGATGCGCATCAGGTCATCTTCGAGGGAAAGATAAAAACGCGATGCGCCGGGATCACCCTGGCGGCCGGCGCGTCCACGCAGCTGATTGTCGATGCGGCGAGCCTCGTGGCGCTCTGTGCCCAGAATAAACAGCCCGCCGGTGGCCGTAACTTCGTCGTGCTCTTTGTCGGTTTCCTTCTTGTAGCGATTAAGAATGTCTTCCCACTGCGCCGTCGGAACCACGTATTCATTTCCCCCGTAATACCAGACCGTGTTCTTGCCCTGGTCCGCATCAACCAGAATCTTGCCTTGCGCCGCACGCAGGGGTTGCGCGATTCCCTTCTTCACGCATTCCTGCTTGGCCATGAACTCCGGATTGCCGCCCAGCAGGATGTCGGTGCCGCGGCCCGCCATGTTGGTGGCGATGGTGACCATACCTTTGCGCCCGGCTTGCGCCACGATTTCCGCTTCACGTTCGTGCTGCTTGGCGTTCAGCACATAGTGCTTGATGCCTTTTTTCTTCAGCAGCTCGGAAAGCCGCTCTGATTTTTCGATTGAAGTTGTGCCTACCAGCACGGGCTGGCCGTTTTCGTTCAGTTTTTGAATTTCGTCCGCGGCTGCAAAATACTTTTCTTTTTCCGTGCGGTAAACGATATCGGCGTTTTCCTTGCGTAACAGCGGGCGATTGGTAGGGATTACCGTCACTTCCAGCCTGTAAATATTGTCAAACTCGGTGGCCTCCGTTTCCGCGGTACCCGTCATGCCGGCCAGCTTCTTGTACATGCGGAAATAATTCTGGAAGGTAATCGTGGCCAGCGTCTGGTTCTCGCGCTCGATTTTGACGCTCTCTTTAGCTTCCACCGCCTGGTGCAAACCATCGGACCACCGCCGGCCCGGCATGAGGCGGCCGGTAAATTCATCGACGATGATGACTTCGCCATCCTTCACCACATATTCCACATCGCGCCGGTAAAGCGAGTGCGCCTTGATTGCCGTTTCCACATGGTGCTTGAGCGCCCAGTTCTCCGGGTCGGCAATGTTGCCGATGCCCAGTAACTGCTCGACCTTTTCCCAGCCTTCATCTGTGACCGTGATGCTGCGGTGCTTTTCATCCACCACAAAGTCGCCGGTAAGCTCTTTCGGCTCGCCCGGCGCGGTATCAATTTCCTCGCCCTCCTCCAGCTTCGGGATAATGCGGTTGACCTTGTGATACTTGTCCGTGGACTCTTCGCTTGCACCGGAAATGATCAGAGGCGTGCGGGCTTCGTCGATCAAAATCGAGTCGACTTCGTCGACGATCGCGAAGTTGTGCCCGCGCTGCACACAATCTTTAAGGTCGAACTTCATGTTGTCGCGCAGATAGTCAAAGCCAAACTCGTTGTTGGTGCCATAAGTCACGTCGGCGGCGTAGGCTTCGCGCCGCTGACTGTCATCGAGGTCATGCACGATCACACCGACAGTCAATCCGAGAAACCGGTAGAGCTTGCCCATCCACTCGGAGTCGCGTTTTGCCAGGTAGTCGTTGACCGTGACCACGTGCACGCCCCGTCCGCTGAGGGCATTCAGATAAACCGGGAGGGTCGCGACCAGGGTTTTGCCTTCGCCGGTCTTCATTTCGGAGATCGTGCCGCTGTGTAGCACCATCCCTCCGATCAGCTGTACGTCGAAGTGGCGCATGTTCAGCACGCGCCACCCCGCTTCGCGCACCACGGCAAAGGCGGGGACCAGAATTTCGTCGAGCACCTCATTGAGTGCCTTGGTTCGTTCTTCTTCGATTTGCTTCTGCCGGTCGAAATCGGCATCGGGCTCGTCAGGAATTCTGCTGAGGCGCTCCCGAATCTTCTGCCGAAACTCATCGGTCTTCGCGCGAAGTTGGTCGTCCGAGAGCTTTTGCATCTCAGGCTCGAGCGCGCTGATCGCCTCCATGTTGGGCGTGAGGCGCTTCACTTCGCGCTCGTTCCTGGTGCCGAAAATCTTGGCTGCAAGTGCCTGAATCAAAACTCTATTCCTTTGGAGGGCACACCCCTACTCCTTAAAAGCCTAGCACATTAGATGCGGGAGGAACGTGCGCGGCGCGGCACCCCGCAAGTCCTTGCCGGAGGCAGAGCGAGACATTGGGGCTAACGCCTGGTGCGAAAGCTAGGCCGTCCAGGGATCGATAATCGGGACGCCTAGATCGTCGAAATGCGAAAGATTACGTGTGGCGAGCGTGCCCCGCTGGCTGAGCGCGATTCCCGCGATCATCGTGTCGCGCAAGTCCCCTGGTCGTCCCTTCTTGTGGCGTAATGCCATCAGGTCCCCTGCCTGCTCCGCAGCCGCAGCATCGAAAGGAAGCACGCGATGGTCAATTATGTCCAAGACTTGAGCAAACGCCTCTATCAAGGCCGCTCGTCTTTTTCCCACAGCCAGTATCTGCAACCCATACCGGACCTCAAGCAGTGTTATGGAAGTGATCCAGACCGAAGATCGCGGCTGGTGGTCGAGCCAGGCGACAACACGCTCATCCGGACTTTGGCGCATGAGCGCCGAAAGGACGTTCGTGTCAAGGATGATCATTGCCTGAAGGAAGGTGGGTCGATCTCCTGCCCCTCGAGCTGTGGAATATCAAAATCGATTCCCCGCCTGGCAAACAGCGCCGCGATGCCCGTACCTAAACCGCCGGCCGGCGCGTCATCCTGGTTTACAGCGTCGCGCAGAATGCTCCGGATCTCTTCCTCCATGCTGCGCCCGTTCCTGCGGGCGCGGCGTTGTAATCGTGCTTTCACCGTAGCGCCAACATTACGGACAATAAACTGGGCCATAATTACACCTGACGATATCATGATAGCATATGAATATCGGCTTAGGCAAGCTGGCTTGCGCCCTGCGCTTTGCATTTGCCGCTAAGCGGTGCCTTTCATGTATATTTCCACGCTGACCGATGCCCACTTTCTACGACAGTTTCGTCGCCTGTGCCGAGCGATGGCCGGAGCACATCGGTCTCGAAATTCAACGGCGGGACCGGATGGAGAGCTATTCCTACCGCGAAACCCGCCGCAATGCGGAATCGGTAGGCCGCTGGCTGGTGGAGAACAGATTTCAGCCGGGCGACCGCTGTGCCATTCTCGCCGATAACCACCCGCGCTGGGTGATGGCTTACCTCGGCACCATCGCCGCTGGATGCGCTGCCGTTCCGCTCGACACCGCTCTGCACGCCGACCAGGTGGTAAAACTGCTGAAAGACAGCGGCGCCACGTTGCTTTTTTGCGATACGAAGCATTGGCGGATTGCGGCCCATGCCAGGAATCAGCTGCCGTTGAAACTTGTTCTGACCGACTCGCCGGAAAGTTCGGCGGGCGCAAAGGCGAGCCCCGGTCTCTCCCCGCCGCCAGCAGGCGATCTCGATGCCATTTTCGGGGCTCGTCCCAACGAATTCTCGCCCATTGACGCACTTCCTGACGCAGTCGCTTCCCTGCTCTACACGTCAGGCACGACTGGCGATCCCAAAGGCGTCATGCTCACTCACGCCAATCTGTTGGGCGAAGTAGATTCGGTCTTCCGTTGGGCACAAGTCAGCCACGAAGACGCCATTCTTGGTGTTCTCCCGCTTTTTCATGTGCTCTCGCAGATGGCGAACCTGCTGTTGCCTTTGGTCAAAGGCGCGCGCGTCGTGTACCTCGAAACGCTCAATACGACTGAACTTTTGCGGGCCCTGCGGGAGCGCAAGATCACGCTTTTTGCCGTTGTCCCGCAATTTTTCTATTTGATTCACGACCGCATCTTCAAAGAAGTCGCGCAGCGGGGGAAATTGGCGCAAGTCGCCCTTCGGGCGCTGATGAACGTAAATCGCGCTCTTCGTTCCATCGGCCTGAACGCCGGACCCATCTTTTTCGGCAAGCTGCACGCCACATTCGGCGAAGGCATGCGCTACCTGGTCACAGGCGGCTCGCGCTTTGACCCGCAAATTGGCCGCGATTTTTATGCCCTCGGCATCGACGTTCTGCAAGCCTACGGCCTCACCGAAACCACGGGTGCAGCGTTTGCGACTTCCCACAAACACAATGTGATTGGCTCAGTCGGCCCCCCGCTGCCTGGGATCGAGGGCAGGATCGTCAATCCTCAGGCCCGTGACGAAGCCGCGCCGCCTTCGGGTGAAATCGCTATTCGCGGGGCGATTCTCATGAAGGGATATTGGAACCGCCCCGACGCTACCGCGGCGGTGCTTCGCGATGGCTGGCTCTACACCGGCGATCTCGGATACTTTGATGCTCGTGGCAATCTCTTTATCACCGGCCGCGAAAAGGATGTCATTGTTCTCAGCAACGGCAAAAATGTCTATCCCGAAGAAATCGAGGCCCACTATTTGCAGTCTCCCTACATCAAGGAAATCTCTGTCATGGGCCTCGAGGCCCGCCCCGGCGATCCCACCTCTGAGCATCTGCATGCCGTGCTCGTTCCAAATTTCGATCTGCTGAAGCAGCGCAAAATCGTTAATGCGAAAGAAGTCATCCGCTATGACATCGAAGGCCTTTCCGCCAAGCTGCCTTCGACCAAGCGTATTGCCAGCTACGAAATCTGGCAGACAGACCTTCCCCGCACGACCACCCGCAAACTAAAGCGTTTTGAAATCGAAAAGCAGGCGCGGGCCAACCAGGGAAAGGTCCGGGCAGATGATTCTGAGCTGCCGGAGCAGCGTCCACTCTGCGACGAAGAAATCGAATGGCTGTCACAGGCCGACGTCCAGCGCGCTTTGGAAGTGATCCGCGCGTCTGCGAAGACCGAGGTATCAGAGATTCGGCCGGGCGAAAACCTCGAACTCGACCTGGGACTCGATTCCATGCAGCGGGTCGAACTTCTGGTTGCGCTCGAAGAGGAACTCGGCGGTGATCTGGAGGAATCGCGGCTGGCGGAAATTTACACCGTCCGCGAACTGGTCGATGCCGTGCGGGAAAGCGCTGCCGGCGGGAAAGCCCGTCCACGCGCCCAATTCGCCGGTTGGAAGCAGGTGCTAAAAGAGGATCCCACAGATCCAGACGTGCTTGCCCTCATCAAACCCCGGCCAATTGCGGAAGGATTCTGGTTCGGGGTGAGCCGCGTGATCCAGATGTTTTCGGACAACCGCTTCGACATGCACGTGAGCGGCGTTGAAAAGTTGCCCACAAGCGGCCCCTTTCTCATTTGCTCGAATCACCAGAGCTTCATCGATCCTGTCATTATGTCAGGCTATCTTCCCTGGCCGGTCTTTCGCGACAGCTTCGCGCTCGGCACGAGCGAAATTTTCGGCTCCGGCATCATGCGTTTGCTTGCCGGCTGGCTGCGCGTGGTAGTGCTCGATCCCGACGTCAACTTAATTCCGGCAATGCGCGCCGGCGCTTTCGGCCTGCGTCACGGCCGCATTTTGATCATTTACCCCGAAGGCGAGCGCAGCATCGATGGCACACCGCGAATTTTCAAGAAAGGCGCAGCCATTCTTTCGATTCATATGCAGGCCCCCATCGTTCCCGTAGCGATTGATGGATTTCAGGAAGTTTGGCCGAGAGGCAAAAAGTTCTTCCAGAAGTTCGCCCCGCTGAAAATGAAGTTCGGCAATCCGATCGTTCCGCCGCCCGAGGATCAGGCGTCAGAAGAGGCGTACGAGGAATTGACCGGGGAACTAAAAGCACGCGTAGTGAAGATGTGGAAGCAATTGCGCGACCAATAAGTCGGGCCTACGCTTTGGCTACTTCGGCTTTCTGGCCAAAAGCACGCATAAAAGCATCCACAATCATCGAGTCGTACTTCGCGCCGAAGCCTTTAGAAATCGATTCCACGGCCTGGGCCGGCGACATTTTGCCGCCTCGCGAATCTGAGATCAGGGAGTCGTACTTCTCTGCCAGCGTTAAAATTTGCACTTCGATTGTCGCTTCACCGGGGTCATTGCCCGTCTTGCTTAACTGCTGCGCTGCCATCAGAATTGGGATTGCGCGCTGCAACGAGCCCCCGATCATTTGCGCATCGGAAGCCTTATCCACTTTCTGCAAGCCTTTTTCCACTTCTTCCTGGGTAAGGTTCGCAGCTTTATAGAGAATTGCGTTGCTGATCCCTAACTCGTTCACGTCCCGCAGCAAGGCTGCGGTGCGGACGTCCTCGCTGCTCCCTGCATCGAGGCCGAGCGATTCTGCGATTTTTGTGGCGTAGAGAGAAATCCTGTACGCGTGTCCATCGTTGTATTTCTGATGCGAAAGAAAATGTTGCAGAATCACCAGCATTCCCTCATAACCATCTTTCATCTCATCCAGGCTCTTTTTGTTTCGGTCATATAGTGTGCCCATCGCGTAGGCCGCAATCACCAGCACTCCGCCCCAAACGGTTATATCGAACCAGCGCGTATCGATCGGAAGATGTTCAATCTTGCGGCTGAACATGGCAGGATTTGCATAAGTCAGCAGCACTACCAGAAATACGCTGGCACAGGCGGTCAGCGTGGCATGGCGTCGTCCGAAGCGGTAGGCGGAATAGAGCGTGGGCAGGAAATAAAACATCAGCGCCATGCGCTCTGATGCGACCAGAAAATTGAGCATGGCCGCGATTACTACAAGAAAGAACAGCAACCAAAGCTCCGGATTGATTTTCCGCACGGCTTCCTCTTTGCGAACTTGTATGCCCCAGCCGCTTGCCGGGTCACACCCGGCAGAGTTTCCCTGATTATTAATGGTGAAGTAACCGCGGCATCTGCTCCAGATTACGGAGGTAATTTGCTGCACTCAGGAAGGAACCGGCGTCACTTCGCTCGCGGATGGGTCCGGTCGTAAACCTCGAGTACGTGCTTCATGGAAAGCTGCGTGTAGCGCTGGGTAGTGGAAAGCCGCTCGTGGCCAAGCATTTCCTGGATCGCCCGCAAATCGGCGCCTTCCTCAAGCAAGTGCGCCCCAAAAGCATGGCGCAGCGTGTGTGGATGCACATCCGGCGGAAGCCCTTTGGCAACGGCTATCTTCTTGATGATTCGGCCTACGCTTCGCGTCGTCAAGCGTCCAGCGCGTTGATTGATGAGTAAAGCTGGAATATTTCTTTTGTGCGTCGCGACTACTTGCTGCCGCGCCGGCAGATAAGCCGCCAACGCTTCTTTTACCGAATCGCCAAACGGCACGTAGCGTTCCTTCTTACCTTTTCCGCGAATCAAAATTGCTTCCGCGCTCAGCCGTACATCATCGAGATTGATTCCCACGAGTTCCGAGTTGCGGATGCCGCAGCCATAAAGCAACTCAAGCAACAAACGATCTCGCTCGGGAAACGAAGCCGTCTCCGGCATCGCGCCATCCAGGAACGTATTCATCTCTTCGATCGTCGGAACGCGTGGCAGTTTCTTAGGCAGCTTAGGGGTTGCGACAAGTGCTGCCGGGTTTTGCTCGACTTCGCCCTCCTGTGCCAGCCAGCGATGCAGCGACCGCACCGCGGCAAGCGAACGCGCCACCGAAGTTTTGCCCAGGCCTTTTTCATAGAGATGCGAGAGAAACCCGCGGATTGCCAGGTGATCGATCTCCTTCAGACTGCGCATGCCAATGTATGCGGCAAAAGTTTCCAGATCGCCTCGGTAGGCTTTGATCGTGTGCGCAGATGCATTGCGTTCGCGCAACGAACGCAAAAACCGGTCGAGAGCCTTGGCGATAGGCGTTGCTCCGTGTTTCCGTGCCTCTATAGTGAAAATGGCGCTCATCGCGCCCTCGCCCGCGGATGATGCTTTCGATACACACTCTTCAGCCTGTCCAACGCCACATGCGTGTACACCTGCGTCGTCGAAATATCGGAGTGGCCAAGGATGGTCTGCACCGTTCGCAGGTCAGCGCCATTTTCGACCATATGCGTCGCACACGAATGGCGGAGCATGTGCGGGCTGGCGCGCCTTCCGGCGACCCTCGATGCCGACTGCACCATTTGCCAAACCCGCTGCCGGGTTAATTTCCGCGCGCTTCGTGACAAAAAAAGCAACGGAGAACTCACGTCCCCAGCAAGCGTCAGGCGCCAATTCTTCAAGTAATCCATTAATGCTTCCTGCGCTGATTTGCCCAAGGGGACAATGCGCTCTTTATCTCCCTTGCCCCGCACCAGAATGTAACCAAGATCCAGCTTCAAGTCTTCCAGCTTCACGCCGACCAGTTCCGAAACCCGTAGCGCCCCTGCATAGAAAACTTCCAGCATGGCGTGGTCGCGGACCGCGATGGCCTGCGAGAGCCTGTTATCGCTGGCCGCGGGAACAACTTTCAGCATCGCTTCCATCTCATCCCGCGCCAGGGCCTTCGGCAGAACCTTCCATTGCTTCGGAGAATCGATGTTCAGCGCGGGATCGTGCTCGATCAGCTTGTCCAAAAGCAAGTAACGATAAAGATGGCGCAGCGCCGAAAGCTTTCGCCCGACTGATCGCCCGTCCACGGCATTCGCGAATAGCTGCTGGACAAATTCCCGCACATCATTGCGCCGCGTGTTGAGCAAGTTGCCTTTGCGTTTTGCCAGGAACTCAGCAAATTGCTCGATGTCGGTCCTGTAAGCCGCGACGGTCAGCGGCGCCAAGCCTTTTTCGATTTTCAGATAGTCGAGGAAGGACCGAAGAGTTGAGAAGTTGGCGTCGGAAGACACCCAACCACTATGCACGTTATCGGACGCTGCGAAAAGTGCTACCGCAGGTGCGGAAAATCTTAACCACAGAGGAGACAGCGGAACACAGAGAATCGGGAGAGTCTCCCGGAGGAGGGAATCCTCGGTGGTCCTCTGTGCGCTCTGTGGTTAATGGACCTCTTTCAGCAACTCCACCGCCGAGAGCGCCCCCTCCGGCGTTTCTTCGTGTTTGAAATAGGCAAACACGTCGCGGCCCTCACTCAGATGCTCTCGCGTCCGCGCGACCATGGCTTTGCGCTCATCGGGCGTATAGCTGGGCTTGCGATAGCGGTAGTAACAAAAGCTCGCGGTGACAACGTCCGGCGTGGTGCGTTCTTCACTTTCAGCAACGCACAACGCGCGGTTGTGACTTTTCAGTAGCTCGAAAATTTCGTCCGTAAACCACGAGTTGTGGCGGAATTCAAAAGCTGCAGGCACGGCGCGGGGCAAGATCGCCAGAAATTCCTCGAGCAACTTTGTGTCGGCCTTCAGGTTCGGCGGAAGCTGAAACAGCACCGGGCCCATTTTTTCCGCGCGGGCCAGGGGTTCAATCGTGCCCAGAAAACGGGGAATAAAATCTTCCGTTTTCTGCAAGCGCTTGATGTGCGTGATCACCTGGTGCGCCTTCACTCCGAAGCGAAAGCCGGCGGGTGTTTCCGAAATCCATTTCTGGACCGTGCTTTCTTTTACGAGCTGCCGGAAGGTAAAGTTCACTTCGACGGTATTCAATTTGGTCGCGTAGTACTGCAAGAACTTAGCTTGCGCCAGCTTGGCCGGATAGAAATCCGGCTTCCAGCTCGGATACGCCCATCCCGAAGTGCCCGCATAAAGTTGCCCCATGATGACCGGCCGGGATTATACCTTCCGGGATTCCTCGCTTTTTGAGAACGCGTTTCCCAACCGCAAAGGGCTGGAAGAATCACGAAGGCAAATCTTGAGCTTCAGCGCGTGCGTCTTCTCGCGTCCTTCGTGGTTTTAGGCTTGCTTTTTCTCACTCGCCCGCGAGAACTGGACGCCCGCTTTTTCGGCTCCTCCGCTTGCGCCGCCAATTCGACTGCTCCTTCGACTGCCAACTTTGGCAACTTTTGTTTCAGCTTGAGCACGGGTTCAAATAAATCTCCCATCTTTTCCGCGCGGGCTAGTACTTGCGGAGCTTCAAACACCAGACGCGCTGCATCTTTTTTCTTCAGCGCCTGCTCCACCTCTTCCCATTTGACTGGGGTCGAAACCGTTGGCCTTTCCCGCGCCCGCAGCGAGTACACGCCAACCGTGGTCTTATGCTGATCGTTCTGACTCCAGTCAATGAACACTTTGCCAGTGCGCAGTTCCTTCTTCATGTCGGAAACGACCAGATCCGTATGTTCCTGCTCCAGCAGCCGCGCCAGCGCGTGCGCGAAAGACTTTGTCTGCTCGTATGTGACTGAAGTATTCAGGGGAACGTAAATTTGCATCCCTTTCGATCCGGAAGTCTTGGGAAAGCTCTTTAGTCCAAAGTGTTCAAAAACCTCGCGCAGCCACAGTCCGACCTGGCAGCACTGCACGATGTTTGCCGGCGCACCGGGGTCAAGGTCAAACACCATGGAAGTCGGAGTTGAAATGTCCTTCCCCAACGAAAGCGAAGGGTGCAACTCCAGCGAAGCCAGATTCGCCAGCCAAATCAGTGTTGGCAGATCGTCGACCACGAGGTAATACATTGTTTTTCGATTGCCTTCGCTCCAAACGGGCGTGGTCTCTACCCAATCGGGCCGGTGCTTGGGCGCGTTCTTCTCGTAGAAAAATTCTCCATCCACGCCATCGGGATAACGCTTCATGGTCAGCGGCCGCCCCGCGAGATGCGGCAACAGAAACGGCGCGATGCGCGCGTAGTAGTCGATGACCTGGCCTTTGGTGAATCCTGCGGCGGGATACAAGACCTTATCGAGGTTCGACAGCTTGAGATGTTTGCCTTCAATGTCGACCACTGATGGATCGGTCATGACGCTCTCTTTTGGCGTTTCCGGCGATTCCCTAGTCTACTCTGCCGTTAAGAACTTAACCGCAGGCACGCGAAGTGTTTAACCGCTTACCAACCAGGTTTGACAAACTGCCGCCCGCGCACGTAATTTCAATCTTCCGCTCGTCAGTTCCGTCCAACCTGCGGGAGGCATAATGAAACATCGCTCTGTCAAACTGCTTATCACTCTACTTCTGCTCGGGTCGCTTGGCGCGGCCGCCCAGGATCTCGCATCGTTCGAAAAACGCCTGACCATGAAGAAGCTTCCCAACGGCCTAACCGTCATCATCTGTGAACGGCCTGAGGCGCCCGTGTTCTCTTTTTTCACGCAGGTGAACGCCGGTTCGGTGCAGGACCCCTTCGGCAAAACCGGACTGGCACACATGTTTGAGCACATGGCCTTCAAGGGTACAGACACGATCGGGACCACCGACTATCCGGCCGAAAAAATCGCCCTGGAGCAAGTGGAAAAAGACTACGCAGCATATATAGCCGAGCGCGACCAGCCCTTTGGCCGCGACCCGGAGAAACTCAAACAACTTGAAAAAGCGTGGCAGGATTCGGTCGCTGCCGCGCAGAAATACGTCAAGCCGAATGAGTTCAGCCAGATTCTCGAAAGCAACGGCGCCGAGGGGTTAAACGCCTTTACTTCGGATGATGAGACCGCATATCACTATTCCCTGCCCTCAAACCGGCTGGAGTTGTGGGCCTACATGGAGTCGGACCGTTTTCTGCACCCCGTGATGCGCGAGTTTTACAAAGAGCGCAACGTTGTGATCGAAGAACGCCGGCTGCGCACCGATAGCAATCCCACCGGCCGCCTGCTCGAACAGTTTGTCACTGCGGCTTTCCAGGCACATCCTTACCATCGGCCGACCATTGGCTGGCTTTCCGACCTGAACACATTTTCCGCCACCGACGCGCAACATTTCTTCGATAAGTACTACATTCCGTCAAACATGGTGGTGGCCGTGGTCGGCGATGTGAAAGCTTCGGAAGCCATGCCGATCATCGAGAAATATTTCGGCCAGCTTCCCACCAAGCCCGAGCCCGATGAGCGCACCACCACCGAGCCTCCCCAGAATTCTGAACGCAAAGTGGTATTGGAAGACCCCTCGCAGCCACTGTATCTCGAGGGCTACCATCGCCCTGACTACCGCAGCAAAGACGATGCGGTCTACGATGCGATCGCCGACCTCATGTCGGAAGGACGGACCTCGCGCCTCTACCGAGCACTCGTCCGAGACAAAAAAATCGCTGCCTACTCTGCCGGTTTCACGGGTTTGCCAGGTGATAAATATCCACATCTATTCGCCTTCTATGCTTATCCGCTGCCCGGCCACACCAATCAGGAAGTCGCGGACGCGATTCATGAAGAGATTGAGCGGCTTAAGACCCAGGACATCAGCGACGACGAGCTAACCATGATCAAGACTCGCGCCAAGGCGAACCTCATTCGCGGGCTCGACAGCAATCAGGGATTGGCCCAGCAGCTGGCCTCCTATCAAACCCGTTATGGCGACTGGCGAGAACTGTTCCGCTCGGTCGACCGCATCAACCAAGTGACCAAGGCTGACATCCGGCGCGTCGCCAATGAGACTTTCGTTCCCACCAATCGCACGGTGGGCATTATTGAAACCGCGGCCCCATCTGCCTCGGCCGGCCAAAAGGGAGGCGCGCAATGAAGCGTTTTCGCTCGCCGTTTCTCCTTGCCGTTGCCTTCGTTGCGGTTTGGTCGCAGACCGCCATTTTGCCCGCACTCGCCCAGGTTTCCAGCTGGCAGCAAATCAAGATTCCGCCCTTGCCCGCATTTAAGCCGCAGGAGCCGAAACGCGTCGAATTGCCAAATGGCATGGTGATCTTTCTTCAGGAAGACCACGAGTTGCCAGTGATCGATGGCGTGCTGCGCATTCGAGGCGGGTCGCGATCGGAGCCTGCCAGCAAAGTCGGCCTGGTTGATCTTTATGGCGAAGTCTGGCGAACCGGGGGAACGAAGACGCGTACTGGCGATCAGCTCGATGACTTTCTGGAGATTCGCGCCGCCAAGGTGGAAACCAACGGCCTGGACGATTCCACTACCCTTAGCTGGTCATGCCTGAAGGGTGATTTCGACGATGTCTTTAAAGTCGTGACGGAATTGTTGCGTGAGCCCGAATTTCGCGCCGATAAACTTGACCTGGCACAGAAGGAATATTACGACGCGATCTCCCGCCGCAACGACGATCCGGGAGAAATTGCCTCGCGCGAATCAGATTTCCTCGCCTACGGCCGCAACAATCCATACGCCCGCATCGCCGAGTACGCGACCGTGGCGGCGGTCACACGCCAGGACTTGATCGACTGGCACAATCGCTATGTTCAGCCCAACAACATCATCGTGGGCGTGGTTGGCGATTTTGACTCCGCAAAAATGGAAGCTCGCTTGCGCGATGCTTTTGGCGCGTGGTCGAAGGGGGCGGCGGCAGATAAGCCTGACATCAAATTCGACCCGGCGAAATCCGGCTATTACCTTGTCTCCAAATCGGACGTCAATCAAAGTTCTGTGCGCATGGTGGAACTGGGGACAGAGCGCGATAACTCCGACTACTACGCCATCCAGGTTTTCAACGAAGCGTTTGGTGGCGGGTTTTCTTCGCGTCTGTTTCGATACGTCCGCACCTTGAAGGGCCTGGCCTATGGGGTGGGTGGCGGAATCGGCGCCGCCTACGACCATCCTGGCATTACGCGCCTTTCGGTCGGAACCAAAAGTGGCAGCACTGTCGAAGCAATCCAGGCTATCTACGACCAGATCGACACTTTGCCCACGAATCCGCTGACCGCCGAGGAAATTCAGAGCGCAAAAGACTCCATCCTGAATTCTTTCGTTTTCAACATCGACTCACCCGACAAGGTGCTTCGTGAGCGCATGGCTTACGAATTTTATGGCTATCCGCCCGACTTCCTGGAGAAATTTCGCGCCGGCGTCGAGAAGGTCACACCCGCGGATGCTGCGCGAGTGGCAGCCAAGTATTTGCATAAGGACCAGCTTGCCATCCTCGTAGTGGGCAATCCGGAGGGGTTCGAAAAACCCCTCACCACTCTAGGGTCCGTGAACAACGTGGACATCGCGATCCCTGCGCCTCCGGCTCCAGCTAAACCAACCGCGTCCAATCCCGAAGGTGTGGCGGTGGGGGAGAAGGTTGTCGCTGCCATGGGCGGCGAAGCCAAACTGGAGTCCATCAAGTCATTCCGTGCACATGTTACGCTGACCCCACCCGGAGGAACGGCCACGTCCATGGAAGCGACGGTGGTTTTCCCCGATCATATGCGGGTAAATGTACACGCACCACAGGGAATGCTCACAATTCTGGTGTCTCCGCAAGGCGGCCTGATCGCCGCCCGGGGGATTGGCGGGCGTGAGATGCCGCCGGACAGGACAAATGAGATGCTGGCGCAGATCAAACGGGATCCTATCTATATCAGCCAGCACGTGCATGACCCGGCCTTTGTTTTCGCAGCCGCCGGATCGCAAAAGATCGGCAATATCGATGCAACCATCGTTGACATAGGTGGCCCCGGAGTCGCGATCCGCTGGTTCGTTGATCCGCAGAGCGGACGCATCCTAAGGGAAACCTATGAGGCTGCGGACCAGAACGGCCCATTTGAGGGCCAGACCGATCTAGAGAATTGGCAAAGCCAGGACGGCTTGACCCTCCCACGGGTTCACCGCAACAAGCGGGACGGTCACGATTCGAGCGTGACTGAGACTACGTCACTGGAGATCAACCCGGCCATCGATCCGAAGTTTTTTGAAATACCTGCGGCCGCCAAGGCAGGTCAATAGAGATTATTCGAGGCGGACCAGCGAACAAAAAACACTGGGCCGGAACTCGCGTTCCAGCCCAGTTGGCTCAGTGCCCCCTCCCCCAAAGAGGCATTCGCCAAGAAGCGGTCTTGTTAAAGAGCACCGGATGTCGCCATCCGTTGCTTCCGGCTTCGTACCCTCCCCCAGGTACTCTGCCCCTCCCCGAAAAACTATTGCAACACGGCGTAGGTCGCGCTTGTGCAGGTTGCGCTTGAATTCTCTGGCGTCATGCTTTGCCCGCTGTTGGGGTCGTAGCGCACCACGTTGTCTTCGATTGAGCAGAAGCGGCGAACCCCTGACATTCCCCAATCGCTCGGGGCCGCACCCGACACAAAAGTCACGTTGATAGGAGAGCCGGCCACCGGCGCTGCATTGACCGCGAACTGATAGCCGCTTTTGTAACCGCTTGCGCCTCCGGAAAAGGCCTGCGCCAGGGCGTAGTCAAGAATGCAGGCATTCGTAGAAGTCGGCGTTGGGCAGCCCGTGGCCGCTGGCGGCCCCAGACTCGATAGCGCCCCCGAAAAACCGATTGTCGGATACGCGGTCTGATAACTCATCTGCGCCGTATTGATGGTGCGCATCGAAGCCACCGCTGACGACTCATTGGCAGCGATGCGCGCGCGCAAGAGATTGGGAATCGCAATGGCTGCGATGATCAAAATAATCGCCACCACGATCAGCAACTCAATTAGGGAAAATCCATTCTGCGTTCGCATCTGATTATCCAAGTTTCTCTGACACTCGAAGTTAAATAGGCACGTCAAAGGCCATCTTTTGGGGCAAGGGGAGGGCCAGCCTCACGCGAGTAACGTAGCTGATTCAATGAGTTGCAGCCGTCCTTCCCTATTGCCAGCATTCCGGATTGGCGAAAATTAACTCCGGTTGCCAGATTTTGGCATCGCATGACAACTTACGCCGACCAACTCTTGAGCGGAGAGTCTGATTAGGAAACAAAAAAGGAGCGTCGGATACCTCCGACGCTCCTGTCTTTCCTTACGTCCGTCTTGCAATCTACTACTGCAACACCGCGTAGGTCGCGCTCGTGCAGGTGGCAGACGCGCTCTCAGGAGTGGTGCTGCCGCCGGCGTTAGGATCAAACCGGATGACCGCATCTTCAATCGAGCAGAAGCGGCGAACGCCGGTCTGGTTGTAGCTCTGTGGAGCCGCGCCCAGAACGTAGGTCACGTAGGTGGTGCCGCCGTTGGCGCCCAGAGCCGCGTTCAGAGCAAACAGGTAGCCGCTCTTGGCCGTGGTGGCTGACTGCGACAGAGCATAGTCGATAATGCAAGCGTTGGTCTGAGTCGGCGTCGGGCAACCAGTGGCCGCCGGCGGTCCCAGAGTGGACAGGGCCTGCGAGTAGCCCACGGTCGGATACGCCATCTCGTAGGTCACTTGCCCCGTATTGATAGTGCGCAGAGAAGCCACAGCCGATGATTCATTGGCCGCGATTCGCGCGCGCAGCAGGTTCGGAATAGCGATGGCAGCGATGATCAAAATGATCGCCACCACAATCAGCAACTCAATCAACGAAAAACCCTTCTGTTTCCGCATTTCCTTATTTTCCCCTCGTCTGAAGTGGTAGAAGTTTGGTCTCAATTTTTGCCCCAACCCTCAGCCATCAATTGGCACTTCGATGGCCAGATCGCCCACCCAGACACGCGGCGAAACCGCCCAGCCTAAGTGGCTTTGTTTTCAGATGGCCAGTGATCTTTAGTCACCATCGGGACGTGCCTGAACGGTCGTATTCATCCCGAAAACGGATGTCAGTTTTTGTCGCGGGTGACAACTTGTGTCAGATTGAATCTACCGGTGAGACGGCGGGTCTAACTCATTAGTAGAGAAGAAAAGGCATCGGACTGTTGTCCGGTGCCCCTGTGACCTTCCTGGCTTTTGGATCTACTTAGAACACGCCTACTGAAGCGGTTGATAGGTTCCGCCGGTGCAGGTCGAATTTGAACTCTCTGGTGTTGTGCTGCCGGTCGTATTCGGATCGAAACGAATGACGGCATCCTCAACTGAGCAGAAGCGGCGAACGCCCGTCTGGTTGTAGCTCAGTGGCGCGGCGCCCACGACGTAGGTAATGTTCGGGCCCCCGCCGGAGCCCTGCTGTGCTGCCAGGCCAAAATGATATCCGCTCTTGGCTCCGCTGGCTCCACCGACGAAAGCCTGCGACAGCGTGAAGTCAAGAAAACAGGAGCTCGTGGGGCTGGGATTCGGGCAACCAGTGGCGGTCGCCGGACCCAGACTGCCCAGGTTCGGGGCGAAGCCCACTGTTGGATAAGCTATCTGATAACTGACCTGCGCCTGGTTGACTGCCCGCACGGACGAAACTGCCGAAGCCTCATTGGCAGAAATTCGCGCGCGCAGCAGGTTCGGAATTGCAATCGCAGCGATGATCAGAATGATGGCGACCACAATCAACAATTCGATCAAAGAAAACCCTTTTGATTTCCGCATTTCTGTCTCCCTACCTTCAGAACCCTTCGATGCTTTCACGGTCGATCCCCCCTAAAGCGGGCAGTTTGCGTGCCACGCGCAAAGTGAGCGTGAAAGATGCCTGCAACTTCTCTAAGTGCGGTAATTCCAACCTGGTAGCGGCAGGCCGAGTAGATATTACCACAAGCGGGACGGCGCTGGCATCGTTGCAACTGTGAAAACTCTTGCTCCTCACATGAACGAGAACGCACATGGTGCCACTCTTTGCTGACCTTTTTTGCGGAAGACGAGGACGACCTTATGGCGAACCGGGTGAAGACAATTTATGATGTTGGCCGTTTCGGTCCGGCATATTCAGGCGACGTTTACGTGAAAAATCGATGCATCCACTTCATATCGATGCCGACATCGCGAAGGCCTGGTCGCTGCCGGCCAAGTTCTATGTCGACCCCGATGTGTTTGCCCGGGAAAAGGAACAGATCTTCGGGAGAAGCTGGCAGCCTGTCGGTCAGGCGCACCAGTTGGCGAAGCCCGGCGATTTTTTCACGACCGAAGTGATCAACGAACCGTTGCTTTTAGCGCGAGGATCTCAAGGCGAGTTGCGTGGTTTCTACAACGTCTGCCGCCATCGTGCGGGAGCGCCAGCCGAAGGTTGCGGCTCGCGCAAACTGTTCCGCTGCAACTATCACGGATGGACTTACGGCCTTGACGGCCAGCTGATCAGCGCTCCCGAGTTCGAAGGGCAGCCTGGGTTTGAGGCCCAAGATTTTACCCTCGCGCCGGTGCTGGCAGAAGAATGGTTCAATCTCATTTTCGTGAACCTTGACCCCAATGCGGAGCCACTGATGAAAAGCCTGGGCGATTTGCCCCGGCAAGCTCAGCGCTTTCCTTTCTGTGAGATGAAGTTGTTCGAGCGGCGCACGTATGACATGAAGTGCAACTGGAAAACTTATATCGACAATTATCTCGAGGGCTACCACCTGCCCAGCGTGCATCCGGGACTGAACCGCGAACTTGACTACAATGCGTATGTGGTTGAGCCCTATTCTCGCCACGTGCGCCAGTTCAGTCCGATTCGCGGCGCCCAGCCCGGTGACGTGACTCAGCGCCGCTATCAGGAAGCGCGCGCAGACCTGACGACTGATTATTTTTGGATTTTTCCCAACTGGATGTTGAACTGCTATCCCGATAATGTTTCGTTGAACATCATTCTTCCGCTTGAGACTGAGCGCACATTGGCTATTTTCGAATGGTATTTGCCGGAGCATGAGCTAGGTTCCGAAGCGGCAGAGGCCTCGGTGAAGTTCAGCAACCAGATTCAGATGGAAGATGTGGCCATTTGCGAAGCAGTGCAGAAAAACTTCCGCTCCCGCAGCTATCAACGCGGACGCTACAGCGTGAAGCAGGAAAAGGGCGTGCACGCGTTCCACAGAATGTACGCGCAGGCAATGGGAAAGACGGGATAGCCGTTGTCGCCTGTTCTGCATAGCGAAGCTCCGCAATATGAAACCGCAGGTCCTTCTAATTCGCTCAAGCTGGCAAGAGTTAACGGCCAGAGTCAGGCCACTTTCACCAACATGCAGGTAATGTCGTCGTGTTGTGGCGTCGCGCCGACAAATGCATCCACGCTAGCCATGATGCGCAGTATCAATCGGTCGGGAAGAACTTCCACGCTTGTGTTTAGCACATCAAGCAGGCGCGCCTCGCCGTATTCCTCCTCTCGAATGTTTAGCGCCTCCACCAAACCGTCCGTAAAAATAATCAGCCAATCCCCGGGCTGGAGGTTGGTGGCGCCCGACTCGTACTTTTCGTCAGGCTGAATTCCCAGAGGCAGGCCGCCATTACTGAGGCGTTCCACAGCTCCGTTTTTCCGGCGGAGAATCGGCTCGTTGTGGCCCGCGTTTATATAGATCAGACTTTTGTCCGCCGGGTTGAAATCGGCAAGAAATGCAGTCGTGAAGCGCAATCCGCCCTGGCTGTTGGTGCACGCGTAATGATTCATTCCCGCGAGCAGATCGGCCAGTGATGAGGCGGCCGCGGCAAGGGTGCGCAAACTGGCCTGGAAGGTGGCCATTAGCAGCGCCGCTGGAATACTCTTTCCGGCAACATCGGCCACAGCCAGCAAGAAATGCGGTTCCCCGCCACTCTGGCGGGCAAAGACGTCATAGTAGTCTCCCGCGACCGTGTTGGCTGCGCGGGTGGCAAAAGCAATGTCCAGCCCGGGCACCTGCGGCGGAGTGGCGGGCAGCAGCCAGCGCTGAATATCGCGCGCGATCTCCAGGTCGCGCTTCATCGTCACGCGATCGGCCACTTCCAGCATGAGCAGGACAAACAACAGCGCCCCGCCGTAAAACTGAAAGGGAAAAGTAATTGTCGTAACGGTCCCTTCTTTTTCATGGACGGTGAATTCGCCTCCCCCGAATAGCAGCAGCACAACCGCCAATAACAACAGCACACGCCTCGCCGGACTTAGCTTCTCCAGAATCGCCCAGGCAAACTCCTGCAAGGTGTGCCAGAAGCTGCTCCGCTGGGTTTCCTGCGAGGCGCGGGCCTTTACGTCGCGCGAGTACAAACGGTAACTGTATTGGGCGTCGACCCGGAATTGCTTCCACAATTGGCCGAGTTCCATGCCCTCGGTCACGCGTTGCCAGAAATTCCCCAACCTGGACCCGAAGCCGGGCTGGCGGGCAGTCTGCTGGTTTGCGGATTGCGAGGTTGGCGGCGGCATTCGCGGCAAAATTATAGATGACACCGGCGTTCTGAGGCAGAAGTTAGAACAATGCCATTTGCTCGGCGTTAGAGTGCAACTTGCTCATGCGGCTCTCGAATTTTGCTCGCTGTTTCACGATGCCATGCTTCTCCCGTAGCCGCGCCATGAGCTGGGAAATGCGTTCGTGGTAACTTTTGGGCAGGAACGCTCGGTCTTTGTAGCGCTCACGATAGCTGGCAACGAGCTGCGGGAATTGCTCCTCGAGAAATGGCATGAACACCGCAGCGGAGCAGGGCTTGAGAAACAGCGGATTGGAAAAAACATGTTTTGCCCGGGCTTTCCCGGCCGCACGGACTACGGCTTCAAGGTCGCGGGGAGAGTCGGTGATTCCGGGCAGCACCGGGCAGCAATTCACTCCGGTATGAATACCTGCTTCGTTCAATTTGCGCACGGCATCCAGGCGCAGATCAGGACGCGGAGCGCGGGGCTCAAGAATGCGCGCGAGCTCGACGTTCAAAGTTGTGATCGTGATGCTGACTGACAACCGATTGCCCTCGGCAACACAGCGCAAAAGATCGAGATCACGGAGAATCAGATTTGATTTGGTGACGATGCCAAGTTCCTGGCCTTCATGCCGGGCAAATTCTTCCAGAATGCCGCGTGTGACTTCGAACTTTCGCTCGGCTGGCTGATAAGGATCGGTGGCAGTGCCGATCGCGATCGACTCGCCCGCTTTCACCTGGCGCCACTCCTGCCGCAGCAGGTCGGCCGCATGTTGCTTAACGTAGATCTTCTGCTCGAACGCGATGCCATCGCGCATTTCCATGAATTCGTGCGTATAACGCGCATAGCAATATTTGCAGGCAAATTCGCAGCCGCGATAAGGGTTGATCGTCCAGGTGAAAGGCATCTGCCGCTTGCTTACGCAACGGTTCAGAAGAGAACGGACGGGCAGAGTGAAATATTCCACTTCGTGTCCCTGTCGAAGGGATTCGCCATCGGCCGCGAGGCGCGCAATACCAATGAGTTTGGGACCGGGTTGAGGGAGGAGTGGGAGTGTGGCCATGACGGTATTCGCTTTTTGTTCGCCATCGAGAATACCTCTTGGGGGCACACCGAGTCAAGCGGCAGGGAGGCGGTGTCTTAATTAACCACAAGGGCGCAAAGGATCACGAAGGTAAATCCTGCAGATTCAACCTTTGTGTGCCTTTGTGCCCTTGGTGGTTGGAGACTTTAGACAATACTGAACGACGTGCCCGTCCCCGGATCTGGCGTCTACTCCGAAGCCGGCTCGTCGGAGCCAACATGAAATAATGCTGCCTGGGCTTCAGCGTGGGCGCGCAGTTCGCTCATTTCGTCGACCTGGGCCCCGGCTTCCGGTTTTTCCTGTTTGCGTTGGTTCCTGCGCTCTGCCTTGTCGCGCTGTTTCTGCTGCCGCGCCTGTTCCTTCTGGCGCTTAGTAAATGTGGATTTTCCTTGTGGCATTCACAGTTCCCCCTTTTGTTCACATTTGCCGCTGGCGGATCACACGGCAGTCGTTGCTCTGCAAGAAACCAAGCTACCAGCGCGGTTCGCGAGGCTGACGCGCATGGCCGCGGTAGTCATCGCGCCCTCCGCCGCCAAACCGTTGTCCGCCGCTCCTGGGCCGGTCGGTCTTGGGCTTGGCCTCATTGATCTTCAAGCTGCGCCCGCCCAGCTCCGTGCCGTTCAATGCGGCGACCGCTTTCTCCGCCTCGCCGGCATCGGTCATTTCCACGAAGGCGAATCCCCGGGCGCGGCCGGTGTCGCGGTCAGTGACGATCGTGACCTTTTCGACGGCCCCGTGCGCCTCAAAAACGGTCCGTAGCTCTGACTCGGTTGTGCTGTGGGACAAATTTCCAACGTACAAGTTCTTCATTGCATTTCCTCTCTTAGTAAGTCATCCAGCGTGGTAAGGCTGGGGATCCGCTTGGGTTGCCTCATCTCCACGTCCCGTGGTGGTTGCGGTCTCTCCCGCATTGCCCGGCTGCGAGCGGCGGCGGAAGAGCGGACCGCCGAGATGCGCTGCGAGGCCTCCAGAATTCCCCAGCGCTGCGGCGAACCAGGAACATTTGCCGACTGAGCCGGCCGCACTTCCTCCGGGGGATCGGCCACATCCTCATCTTCAATCGCGCAAAAACCGTCTGCTCCCGGAGAATCGGCGAGGTATTCGGGTTTGCCCACGAGAAATGCGAGTTGCTGGGGTGGAGTGGCGCCGCGAACGTCTTCGCAGAACTTGTCCCGGTGTCCGAGTTCGTTTTCGATGTTCATGAGCACCAGGTTGTACAAATCGGCCCGCCACCACGAACGCGCTTCGCTGATGTCGGCGGCGCAATCAACATCGATGCCCAGTTTTCTCATGATCTCGGCGCGCAATTCACGCTTTCTCGCCGATGCGTCCACCAGCAGAACCCGCTTCTTCTTGAGCGGAGCGGGAAGCAGTTTAGAAAGCGGTAATCCGAGTATTGGCGCGGTCATGCGGACACCGATTTTGGTTTCTGGCTGGAGGCAGCCGGGTCGCGTCGCTCCGCCAGGCGCTTCACCAATTCGCGGTTGCGCACGCGGCGCGCAATCTTCTGCTTCCGTTCCCGGTTAAATCGGGATTTATCGCCATTGATTCCGGACATCGTGAACTCCTGTTGTTCGATTGATCAACTCGCAGCCGTTAACGCTACGCACTTTGAGCTGTGTGCCACTGATTGTTTTTCAAAAACGCGCGCTCTTAGACTGAGCAGCGGGCGCCTGCGGGAGATTGCGTGAGTTGTCCGGGAAAACCCGGGGGTGCATGTAAGCGCCTCTCGATCTCTCAATCGCGAAGGCGCACTGTGCTGATGCGTCTTCGAGGTTAAGTACTTCCAGTATACGCTGGCAACGCCGTCCCCCGACGAAAACATCGCGACACCCTGGTTTGACGACCTGAGCACACAACGTAATCCGCTTGCTAATCGCGAGTCTTGTGCGTAGGATGTAGGTGCGTTAGACCGAATCGGTCGTGAGCAGCTCTCGCCTTAACAGCCAGTAACCTGCCGGCAGTACCTCCGAATCTCTCCAGCGTAAATCGATTGAAAGGAACACCAGTATCAACATGGCAGAACAAGGAACAGTAAAGTGGTTCAATGACGCCAAAGGCTACGGCTTCATCAGCCGTCAGAATGGCGAAGATGTTTTTGTACATTTCTCGGCGATCCAGGCGGGCGGCTTCAAGAGCTTGCAGGAGGGCCAGACCGTAGAATTCGAGGTGACCAAAGGGCCCAAGGGTTTGCAGGCGGAAAACGTACACACGCTCTAAGCCAGTGAACGGGCGGTTTCCCCGGAGACCGCCTTTCAGTTTTTCTCGCGGTGCCCGGTGCGAACTCTCACTTCTCTGCTTCTGCAATCATTCGTCCCTCTGGTCTGCTGAAGATGACGTTTCGAAATCCGGCTCGCTCTAACGCCTTTGTCATCCCACGCTCCGTTTGACACGACTCACATCGACCGGTAGGGAATTTCAGCGTCCTGCCGGTGCAATGCAAAATAAATCCGTTGGCCAGCACATACAATCGGAAAACCGTCGGGACCGGACGAGGAAAAGCACGGACCAGTTCCTTCAAGGTGAATCGCGGATTATGCAAGGTTGCGAATAGTGTTCCTTCCGGTTTAAGCACCCTCCCGATCTCGGCCAGGGCCGCCGGAATGTCCATATAAGGAAGCGCTACGTTGGAGACAACCCGGTCGAAACTGGTGTTTGAAAACGGCAGATTCTCTGCTCGGCAACACAGAAAATTCCGATGGGGGTAGTGTTGTCTTGCCGTGCGTAGTGCTTCTATCCTTAGATCGACCCCAATAACAGTGTCGCTGGGCAAGACTGGCGCTCCGGGAGGAGGATTGCCTTTACCACAACCTACATCAAGAATTCTCATGGGCGCATTATTGCACGAGGCCCAGGGCAGGTCCTTTCACTTCGAACACCTGCGTCAAAGGTAATTCCAGAGGGGATGTGCGGGAAGATGCGAGCCAGGCGGTACTTTCGCGAGGGTGCCTGGATCTTTCGGCTTCCTAACGCCTTATCCGATCCCCGCCTGCAAACCTCGCTTCTTACTTTTGTAACCAGACGTTCCGCGAGCGGCAACTCTGGGTGAATTCGAATTTGCATATAATTTTCTTTCGAAGGTTAGTGTCTTTGCAGTTTCTGCCATGGCGGCAATTGAAATCGTCGGTTTGGAAAAGACCTATCCCGTGGGCTTCTGGCTCAGGCAGCAGAAGCGCGCGTTGAAGCCGCTCGATCTCACGGTTGAGCAAGGGGAGGTGTTCGGTTTTCTTGGCCCCAATGGGGCGGGCAAAACCACCACCCTCAAGCTGCTCATGGGACTGGTATTTCCGACCGCAGGCACAGCGCGGATTCTGGGCATGGAAGTCGACGATCCGCGCATGAAAGCGAAAATCGGCTTCCTGCCCGAGCAGCCATATTTTTACGACTATCTCACCGCCCGCGAGCTGCTCGACTACTACGGGCAGCTTTCAGGAATGGCGGCGAAAGACCGGTCGCGCAAAATTCCGGAAA
>Ga0335081_10001203_pt1 | contig 41269 bp, 41 predicted proteins | sample Lox_Sample_35_FD_206713 | JGI IMG/M metagenome (GOLD analysis project Ga0335081, IMG submission 206713) | Soil microbial communities from Loxahatchee National Wildlife Refuge, Florida, United States - Lox_Sample_3.5 | ecosystem: Environmental > Terrestrial > Soil > Wetlands | place: USA... | reverse complement strand
CAGGTCTAGCCATGAAATGTTTGGCTAAGTCTTCCTTGAGCAACATCCCCACCTGTTCGACGATCTTTACAAAATCGCTCTTCGTCAATATGCCAACTATTCTTTGATTATCTGTGATCACAATTGATCCTATCTTGTGATTACGCATCGTAGAGGCGATCCGAGAAATATCCTCCTCCGGACCACTAGTCACCACAGGTGTCTTCATGACGTCAGCAACGATGGAGTTTCTGACCTTTCGCATACTTGCGCACCTTGGATCGACGACCGTCAGACTGGACGATCATGAACTCAAAAGGAGAGACTATGATTTCTCCCATACTTGAGCTAGGCAAAGATTATTGACCTGCCTCGTATTGTGTTTTGCCGCTTTCCTGAGGCATGTTGTCACTGCTATCTTGTGGCCAACGGCGTTGTTAGAACCAACGGTCTTGGACAATTGATTGAAATTGAATGTCTTTAGCCTTTGGGTTTAAGGTTTGATCTAACACGATTATTCTCGTTGAATCATACTTTCCCTCGGCGAGTCTGCGTAAGACTATTGACTCTGCACGGCCTCGACCAATGTAGGTACCCGACGCGTAGTGCAAGCTGAGACCCACTAGAACAATGAGCGCGTAGTGGTACGAGGTGGGAGCCCCTCCAGTCCAGAGTATCTTATAGAGGATCCCGAAGAGACTCAGGAGGATACTGACACCAACAAGCGCTCCGACAACCGTAGTCAAAAAAGAAGAGTGAAACGGTCCTGCGTTTATTCCAGTAATTTTGAACCGTCTGAAGTAAGGGAGCGCTATTGAAGGAACAATGCCGGAGATGACGGTAAACAGAATCAACGCCGGAGTAAGCCTAAGCGAGAAGAGAACAGCGTTCGCTCTCTGCGGAGTTGCAAAAATGTTGAGTGAATAAAGAATCAGATACCGTACTCCCGTGCTTCGAACGGATCTCATCGGAACGACTGTGTAAATGTCCCACCCAATGGCAACCGAAGTGAGGAACAATAGCGCAGGTAAATAGATCAAGTGGGATTTGTAAATTAGCATCTTCCACAACCGAGGCGTGGCAGTTTCTCTTGCGTCTATGAGCTGCTTCGACTTAGTCACTCTTGCAACAAACCCAGCGAAGTCGAGCGAGTATACGCCTCCGAAGAGTACTATCGACTCATAACCCAGTCCAATGGTGAAGACCCCTGCGACAAAGGTCATGAGAGCGATTCCAATCTGATCGAGGCCCACATGTGTAAGTTGAGGAATCGAAAAGGTGGAAACTGCGGCGATAGCGTACGCAACAAAGCCGAGGATAAGCGGCCAAGCCGCGTCTATCGTGGCTCCATACTCCCTGCGGTGTTTAACCTTCCGAACCTGACCCATTATCGTGTCCAAAACGCATCTAGTGCTTTCTTATGGTCAAGTGCAATCTATAAGAGATAATCTTAGGGGGCTACGGCAAGTCGACTACGACAATGTCTAAGACTATTTTTTCGACTTTGATAGCGGTTTCGTCACACATTCAGATTCATTGTTTTTTGGCGATGCCTAACCTTTGCCAGTCGAATGTAAAATAGCTATGGGGTTTAGACCGTGAAGACACTAACACCATTCAGTTTTTCACTGGATGAATCATCCATACTGGTTCTATGCAAAAGCCGTTTGGATTTGACATTGATGCATAGCTAACCAATTGAAATGCGGTGGGTAGCCTTCTTATACAGCAACTACGGGCCGTAGTTCTAAATGGGTGAACAATTTGCGAACAACTGCGAAATTTGGGCTGTCTGGAATGCTATTGCTCGTCGTGGCAATTGCAGGTTTGCTGACTGCCTCGCGGACTTCGGCTCAGAGTAGTTCAGGTCAATTCAATGCGCAAACACAATTCTCTGTCGGAACTCAAGTGCATATTTCATCCGTATATGGGCTTGAGAGTGTGCCCGCTCAATTTCCCACTCCAAACTTGGGCCCGCCAACTTCTGGCAACCATACGTCGGGAAATGGTGGTCGAAATGGAACACGTTTCCAACCTCCACCAAACGGTTCGTCAAATCAGGAATGGAACCTTACATATCTTCGTAGCACTCCTGTTGCAAACTCTTCCATAACCATCAATGCGCAAGTAACAAACGACACCAACGATGGTGGCATAGCATGGACTATACTAAGCGGAACGATCACCTACAATGGTACAACATTGACAATAACCAGCGGAAAAGGCGGAATCGGGAGACTCGACCACATTGTCATGGTCGGCAATGCAACCGACCCCGAGGGGAGCACGCTTAGGTGGAGTTTGGATGGGCTGGCAGCATTATACAATGGGACAGTAATTGTATCACTAACAGGCGGCGTAGCAGAACTAAACCCGACCATTAGCGCGACTAGAATGCCCGGTCAACGGAACACTCCAACTAGACTGGTAGGTTTAACCTACATTGCTACTCTAAGCTAATCGCAACGGTTTACCTTGCTTCCTTCTTTTCTTTCAATAGCTGGGCGCAAATTACGGGAATGCCCTTCGAAGGAAGTCCTCTTTCCAGCACCTGACGCGTGGAAGTCGGACCTAAGTCACCTTACTGGACCGGTTACTGTGACCGATTTAACTGCAGCAGTTTCTGCTCTCGGTGTAATATCGGGAGCAACCGTCGTCGTTTCGCGTGACGCTCCAACTATAGCGAGCAGCCTGTCCGAGACTTTGTCGAGCTCTTGTGCCCCCGAAAGCATTTCCTGTACGCTAGCGTTGATTTCCTGAATCGACGCGGAGAATTCCTCAGTCGTTGCTGAAGCCTCTTCACTCGCAGCCGCGACGCTGCCCATCGCGGATGTTACTTGGCTTGTAAAATCCAGTTGCTTCTTTGAAGCATCACCTATAGCCGCTATCGTGACCTCTGCTTGCTCAGCAGTTCTCTTAACTCTGTCCAATGTAACGAGAACTCGATCGTTAATCACTTGAACACCGGTCGATGATTGCGCGGCGTTATCTTCTATCGCCTTGACTGCAGCCGCGGTCTCCGCCTGAATGCCATCATTGAGTTTCGCAATCTGGTCTGCCGCCTTCTTGGACTCTTCAGCAAGCTTACGAACTTCCTCGGCAACTACTGCGAACCCACGCCCATGTTCTCCAGCACGTGCGGCCTCGATGGCTGCGTTCAATGCAAGTAGGTTAGTTTGATCAGCGATCCCCGTGATTACGCTGGCGGTCTGCCCGATCTCCTTTGACCTAGCAACAAGCCCCTTGACCACATCTGCGGATTTATTCGAGCTCGCGTTGATCTCATTCATCTTTTGTTGTGCCTCCTTTGCAGCTTGCAATCCCTCAAGAGTGTTCCTCGTATCTTCCCTCGCGCCTGCCGTCGCAAGCTCTGCAGCTTCAGAGATTTCTTTCGCCTTGGTATTCATTTGCTCCATGAGACTGGTGGTATTCTGGGCCGCTGTGGCTTGATCTGTGGCGCCTTTCGCGATCTGCTCCGCGCCCGTGGTCAACTGTTGCGCTGTATCGGCTACTTGACGAGAACTATCCAAGTACTGTTTGGCCATAGTCCCTAACTCGTTCGCGAGAACCTTGCAAGCTTCAACTCTTTCCGCACTCCTCGTCGTCGTCTCTCCGATCCCTGCTGCGATAAGCCCAATCTCGTCGCTGCTCTCCACCTCAGGCCTTAAAGCCAAGTCACCCTTCGCCAACTGCCTTACAACATCAAGCAGCCGGTTCAAGGGCTTTGACAGAACCCGCGCCATGAGCACGAAGACAAAGGCCCCTACGCATGTCAGAGCAGCAAGTGCGAGCAGTAGGGTAAACCGGTCTGCTTGCAGGTAGACGAGTGCGGCGGTAACTAGGAGCGGAATTAGTCCCGTTGCCAAGTAGAGGAGCAGAGCCTTGTTAACAATTTTCATGTTCTTCAGGGCATTTATTTTTGGATTAACAAGAGGACTCGGTACGTTGCTTGACTTCGAATGGTTCTGGAGTTTCAAACTACTCTACCTCAAGGTAATCCTCTGAGCAAGCTTGACCATGACGCATGCCAACCAACAGGCTTACTGTGAGCCTACGTGGAGAAATATCAGTCAATGTACGATCAAATGTTACACTCAAGTGGGTATTTACTGCAACCTGTAAATCCAAAAAAGTCCTTTCGCCGATGGAAAACGTCCATATCTGCAGAGAAGCCGCCCTCTCTTTATTGGAACTTAGGGGGCTTCGTAAGGTCTGTCGGCGTGTAAAGGCTCGTGGGGCCTTTCGTCCCTCAAAACTCTAATTACTTCTACAGAGGTCACTTTCTCTTTCTCAAGAATGCTAACCCATCCTTTTGGAGAACGAACTCGTACCCAGCTTCAATTAACCTGGTTGTCTCTTTCTGGCTTGTCGCAACTTTGAAAATAAACGCGCCCGACTCCCACCTAACCAACTGCATGTAGACCAGCGTTATCATGTAGGGCGACCACCGGACAGGAAATTGGCTAAGGCTTCGCGGCTAATGCCTCGAAGCGTTGGCGGCTAATTGGGTACTCCGCGCCCTAATGCGTTGGAGCCTCGGGCGGGATTCGATCCCGCGACCTGCCGCTTTCTTGGTAAGGTTACAAGGCGGCCGCTCTCTGGTCTGATCCGATCTGCCAGGCTGAGCCACCGAGGCACTGGCGGCGACTATGAACGCACATGCTTAAAATTCTCGCTAACCCTTCTCATTTCTTTCCAAACCTTTTGGCGGACGCTATCAGTGCGGTTATGGCAGGCAGTTCTTCGCCAGCGAGCATTGATAGCATCGCGCCACCGGCAGTGCTGACATGTGTGAGGCGGTCGGCAATGTGAAGAATTCCAGCGTAGCCAGCCAAATGGCCACCGCCGATAACCGTAAATGCGTTTGATTTTGCCATCGTTTCCAGAATCACCTTCGTGCCGGTTTCGAAACCATCCTGCTCGAATACGCCCATGGGTCCTGAGGCGACAACTGTTTTCGATCGTTCTATGATTCCAGAAAAATCTGCAGCGCTTTTAGGGCCAATGTCAAGCGCTCTGCCGCCACGCGATAACGCATTCAATTCCACTTCTACGCGGCCTCCGTCACTCTCCATACCAAAATCAGAGGGCAAGACTATGCGTCTCCTATACTTCGAGAGTATTCGGTTTGCTTTTAGAACCTCATCCGTAACGTCTCCTAGTTCCCGTTCATCGGACTCGCCGAGTTTGTGCTCGGAGGCTTTCAGGAAGATCTTGGCTACGTTTCCTCCCACGAGTACATTATCGGCTGCTTTTGTGGCAAGTATGTTTTCGATCACTGGTACTTTGTCCTCTACTTTCGCGCCGCCGAGGATGTAGGTGCTGGGACGGGCAGGGTTTTGCATAAGTTGTTTTATGGCGCCGAGTTCGGCTTCCATCAACTTCCCAGCGGCTGAGGGAAGTAGATACGGGAAGCCAACCAAGGATGCTTGCGCTCGATGAGCCGTAGCGAAGGCATCGTTAACGTAGAGATCGAATAGGGGAGCAAGCCGTTTTACGAGATTCGTCTTGGCCAACTTCTCTCCTGAATCCTCCAAGTTTTCCTCAGAGCAAAGCCGAACATTATCGAGAACCAACACCTCACCGTTACGAATATCACGGATCGCTTGACGAGCAGTAGGCCCCATCACATCCTCAACGAAACTGACACGCTGAGAACAATTCTTCTGTAGCACCAGGGCGTGCTGCTGCATAGATGTGAAGTCTCCCCGACCTGGTCGACTTTGATGAGAAAGAACCACCACCCTTCCCTGCAATAGGCTATCAAGCGTAGGCTTCGCCGCCAAGATTCTGCCGTCATCAAGAATCTGATTTGACGCGGGATCGAGTGGAGCGTTGATGTCTAGTCGGAGTAGGATAGTTTTGTCGCGAAGCTGAAAATCGTCCAGCGTTAAGTAATCAAATTCCATCGCACGCCGCCTGATATCTTAGAAGAGTGGTTTGTCTTTGGTTAATGCCTTTTCAACCCAGAATCCGCAAGGATTGGGAACGTTTTTACCTCCAACGCCATTTTCAAGGCTGGGCCGGGGTGGCTCAGCTGGTAGAGCGCCAGCCAGGCTTAAGGGACGAAACTCATAATCTGGAGAGCCATGGGCCCAGAAGCCGCGGGTTCGAACCCCGCCCCCGGCACCACGTAATGAAACTGATATGGCCGGGTATCTCAACTTGCGCGTCATTCCCCGTGATCTATCACCAAAAAAGAAGGTGGATCATTGCCAGCCCACGCATCGAGCTGAGACGCGGTAGGAGTCACTACTTTGCGGACGCCATACTCTCGAGCATACGTATCCTCGTCTTTATTGACGGATGTTTGCTGAGAATTTCGAAGTGGCACGCATTCCCCCTGAGACAGCATACCTGACTTCCGACTGTGTTGTCGCTTGCAGAATCCGTCAATTGAATTTTCGTTAAGGCGGAGATTAGCGTGTTCGGAGTGCCGATCAGAAGCGCGGCAGTTCTATCGGCTAGCAGCTCGCGGGTGCGATAGAACGATGTCTCAACAAAGTAACTTAACACTCTTGCAAATAACGCAGCCCTGGTTATAGCAACAATCAGACGTAGCGAGAAGTCTTTGTTCTTGATGTGGCAGATCTCATGTGCCAAGCACGCTTGTACTTCGATAGGCTCGAGGGATTCGAGCAATCCGACCGAGAGGGCGATAATGTATCGCCGCTTAATACGGACTGAAAATGCCAGCATTTCGCCGCTGTCGATCAATTGCACATCCGGACAAGCCATCCCCGCCGTATCAGCCAACCCTTGAACCACCTTTACCAGTTCGCTAGTGGGTTCGCAGAAAGATAGAGAAGGAAATGACTGTGACAGGCTTAGCCTCGAGCACCCAAACTCAACGTATAGACCGACTACAATTCCCGCTACAACACCAAGTTCGGCTAGCCGCACATCTGCCCCTACTAGCAATGAAAACAACGTCGCGAGGGGAGGTTGGTTCGGAGGAGGTGACAAGTTCAACAATTGAAAGTGCAACAAGAAGACAACGAGCACACACTGAACGAACATGATGCCCATTACCCCAATCAGGGACACGGTCTTGTATCTGAAGTGATGCGGCAAAACTGTTGCCATGCCTAGAACTATCAGGCTTAGGGCGATGGAAAGAGGGGCGCCGGGGCCTACAATTAACCACGAGGCAACGAAAATTGCCGTGTTGACCATTCCTTCACACCGTGGCCGCTAGTTCACTGCGAGACGCATCGCGAAATCATCACGCGCACTGCTCACTTGATCTTTCCAGAGTCTGGTTTGTAGTCATCGTCCGGGAGAAGTTTTCTCTCGAGCGCGTCGAGCTTTTGGAATCTGTCACCCCATCGGGATACGAATTTCCGTTGACCAACCCAAACGTATAGCGACCACAGGACAGCCGCAAGCGCCGCGAAGGTGAGGACAAAGTCAGGAATAAAGAAGAATGATCTTGGAGGTGGCGGTTCTAATCCAGGTCTCGTCGTAAAATTATACTCATTATGCATGAATGGCGCAGGCCCGATGTGGCCGAAAGCAAAGAGAAAGAATCGAGAGAGGAGCAGCAGCAGAATTATGGAACCAATGAGGTTCACTGTTGCCTGAAAACGGAAACGCCGGAATTCCTTGGAGGCCTCCTCCAAGAAACGATGTAGGGACGCAACCGGGTGCTCGTCATCATTCTGGGTCATAACATGCTCAGCCTTCCGGACACGGTTGCGTAATTATAGGGGTGATTCACCACTGGTGCACCTCTACCCATCAGAGAAGGGAAGGGAGTGCTTCCCTCAATTTCATGTAGACTTCCTTCCCCGTCGAGGCTAATCGGAGCCCTTCACTCGACTCCTCGACCAAGCCCTTACTCTTCATGTATTCAAGGTACTTCTGAAAATCATCATACGAGAGCTGAGTCGCGTGCCGCCAAAGGCCAGTTCTGGAATGAGGGCCGTTGTGATAGAAGAGATACTCTAGAATCTCAAATCTGATCTGAACTGGGGACTTCCTGATAGGTTTGGCAGTCTTGTCACCGGTTATCAACGCTACACTCTCTGGGCGGTGCTCTCCACGAGTTGAATTTGGGTGAACTTAGCTAGAGTTCACCAATGGTGTACACCGTGAATGCCTTCCACTTAATAGCCCTAGACTCAAGCACAGCTCAGGTCGCGCCTAGGAATGAATTGCGACGATTCATCGTTAGTCCACAAGAAATTCTCTCGACATTCGATTAGGATCTGTTCACACGAGCTGGTGCGGGAGATAGGGTATGACAACGACGAAGAGGGTAGACTTCTGATGCTAGTGAGATGCGAAATGTGTGGTCTACTCATGCGAAAGCATCTTGCTGATGGCTCGCAGCAACTGTAAAGTGAGTATAGTCTGCACCTAATTTGTTGACAACGAGTACGTCCAGATACGGTCCACAACCATGACCCTTTAACCGAAGCTTTGTACTGAAAATGCGACCACATTTGACGCAAGCATATTCGCTGCAGGAGCGACGCTGATCATCGTCAAAATCTGACCGTCTGTGGAAAACAGTTGTCAGAATCCTAGCCTTCGATTCTTCCTTGAGCGATGACAGATTTAATCAGGACTCATCTTTGGTATACACCAGAATTGGCCAAAGAAGTTGTCCTCAAACTAAAACGATAACGTATCTCGTCTTACGGTTGGTGTACACCAGAAGTGAAGCCGACTTAAATCACATGTCTTGCGTGTCGCTCAGTTCAGACTTGAATGGAGGTGAGTTGGAATATGCCACCCGTTCATGATTTCATAGGGCTTGGATTGTTCCCATTGATACTTCAAACAGCAGTAGCGATTGCGTTCATCTGGTTAGCGATCAAGCTCAGTAGAGTTCTCGACGCATACACCTCACGACTTACGACGAAAACCTAGGCTTGTCGCACTCCAGCAAGCGGAGAGGTCTTTATTGCCCCATTTTTTTGTTCGGCCATTACTAATCAGAAACAAATGATACATGCCATATGTACTGCAAGAAGAGTGTAATACTTAGCAACCGTGATAAGTAATATCAAATGAAATAATCAGCTCAGAACCCCTATGATATGCAAGATATGTGGCGGTGATTCGGACACGTGTATTTGCTGTCCTGAAGATGGTCACGTCTGTGCTCGCGATTTTGGAGAGTCATATTGCCCAATATGCGGCCCTGACCCTCCCACAACTCTGGAAAGTCGACGAGAGACCCCCGCTAGATCTCTTTGAAGAGCGCAGACTCGATCGGTTTCATTCTCTCTTCGTGAGAATCAGGATAGAGAATTCTCTCTGTCGCAGCTATGCTAGTCAATATGCTGTTACCATCTTGAGGCGTGAAACTGAATCCAATTATTTCGTTTCCTTTCCGGACGTGGAGTGATTGCATTACGATCACCGTCTGGTTCAGTATTCTCCCGAACTTTCCATGATCTCTGCCAAATGAGAACACCAAACTTGCCATATCCTTGTAAGTAACTGCAATTCGAGGATTTCCCTGAATCTTCTCGTGAAGATCTGGGATCGTGATGTTCTGGTCGAGGGAAATATCAAACCAAATACAGTGCATATACTGTGAATTTGTCTTAACTGCGCTAGAGAACAAGTCGAGTTCATGCCCTAGCGTTCGAAATAGGTAGACCGCGTCCCTAGCATGATGAGTTCCCCAGGGTTCTTGGTGGGTCGCTACCTTGGGAGCAGGAATGAAGGCTTTCTCATCGCTAATGTCGCTCGCCCTGCGCATGCAGAGGAACTTAGCTTCCTTTAGGTGACTGGACAAACCTTCGAAAGCAAACGTCTTCAGTATTGCAGCTATGTTATGGGTGTTACAACTCACGACTTGAATAAACTGGTCCGTTGAAGCTAGAGCAGTATCATTGATCCCAAAGGCGAATGGTTTTCCGAATCCGAACTCGGACCCTTGAGCTAAGAAACATCGAACGCGATCTGCGTATTTCTCATAGAACTCACGTTTATTGGTTAGCCCGCTCCCGTCTGGAGTGCAATCAATTACCACAGACGCTCGACCTAGGGCCTCACAATAATCGTAGGTTGGCTCCATACCGAGAGCCCTGAACTCCTCCCATTTACTCCTCTTGACCACCAAGGCGGCGCCGCGACTCATGAGGCTAAGAACTTTCGATCTATCCTCCATAAGCGGCGTTCGTTTCGCGAACGTTACTTCATCGATTCCAAGATCGCTCCGAAGATCGGCGAGGATTCCAACGAGCGGTTCCCCTATGGTCCCAGTGCCGATTACGTGGACGATATTTCCGCCCAATCTTCTTCTCCATCATTCCCACTCCAGTATTACGCATAAAGCTTGTTTAGTAATACATTGCCAAGCCGAACTTCGGCTAAAGTGTGACCTGAAAATGATTTTTGAATCTAGAAGATGAGATGTGCTGTCGGTTCATATTTGGGAATCATTCTGTGCTGGTTATCGGAATATGCTTTGTTTAGTTCAGCGACCTTAACGACTTTTACCGGGTAGTTGACCGCGAGTGAAGTTAATCCCTTTCGTCAGGCGACTACTTTCAATCTAAGACGTCGACGCTTCCGTCGTTTCTCGCGACGTAGACGATATCCGCTACGTTGAGGAAGAGCCCTGTCTCTACCAAGCCAGGCACCATTTTCAGCCTTCGTTCCAGTGCTGGAGGGTTTTCCAGTTTGCCGAAGTCGGCGTCCAGGATTAGATTCCCGCTATCCGTGATGATGGGTCCGACCTTTCCTATACCCTCACGAAGTCTTGCGCTACCTCCCATTCTTGTTAGGCAAGTTTGGACGAAGCGTTGCGCGAACGGTGAAACTTCTAGAGGGATCGGTTGCTTTTGGCCTAGGTGTTTTGTGAGTTTTCTTTCGTCAATCACGATTGCGACTCTGTGGGCAGCAGAATCTACAACCTTCTCTCGGAACATGGCGCCGCCTCCTCCCTTGATCAGGTTTAAAGACGGGGTTTCTACTTGGTCGGCTCCATCGATAGCATAGTCGATCGCGGCGACCTCATTTAATGATTGTATTCTTAGTCCATGTAGCATTGCTAGGTTTTCCATTTGAAGAGAGGTTGGTACGACTGAGAGTTCGAGGCGTCTTCCCTTCGCAAATCTAGAAAGTTCTGTAACCATTAAAGCCATAGTGGTTCCGCTTCCGAGCCCTATTACCCATCCGTTCTTTATCGGCTCTAGCGTCCTGAGGATCGCTTTTCGTTTTGCGTCCTCAATCGTAGTCAAAATCATCCTTCCGTTTCGATTTGTTCAAGGCGATCCATCGCTTTGAGAATTTCCGCGCGGATCTGTTCGATGCGCTTCTCAGAATTATTAATCTCATGTGCCACCTTGTTATTCGCTGATCCCGAGCTGTGACTCTTATCGGAGTCTGGAGACTGCGTGTTAATCTGAGGCGAGTTGGTTGAAGCCGGTGCTTGCTGGGTGGGCGAATTCGACTTGAGGCCTCTTAGTTTGGCGTCAATTTGCTCAAGCTTGGCGTTGAACCCTTTGATGACTTCGTTACGTTCGACTTCTAAGTCGTACAGGTCCACAGTCCTTTGGTTCTCCGCTATTCCTGCCTCCAACCTCTTCAAATCGACCTTGTACTTCTCGAGCATCTTATCCCGCTCGGCTTCGGAGATGTCCCCTTTCGAGTGAGACTCATAGATGGTTGTCACGGCGGTCCCTAGGATTTGGCGCTCGAGTTTCAAAATCTTCAGCGTCTCCCGCGCTTGCTTCACGGATTCCGTTGAGCCGGCTTGGCGGGGTTCGATAGTGGTTGGAGCGAGGTTGGGTAGGGGGATAATTCGTTCAGGCTTGGCGGCGGGGGAGGACTCTTTTTTCTTCCAGAAAGCTATGAGCGTTACCAAGCTTACCAAGCTCAGCCCCCGAAACCAAACGCGACTATCTGAATCGACCGTAATAATACCTTCGCGCCTAACGCAATCCGATTATGCCAGAGTTTTGAGGTTGAGTAAGTTGAAGGAAGTGACATGTTCTAGCTTTTGCCACAACTTTGCATGAAGGCTATAACCATCATACATATCAAATCTTCAACTATCCGCAGCAAGTGAGAGTCATGCATCTCGAAGGTTCATTCCAAACGTCCGTTGCAAGAGCGACGGTATGGGAATTCTTGCTTAATCCGAATGATATTGCTCCCTGTATTCCAGACCTCCAATCGGTTGAAGTTACGGGACCCGATAGTTTCAAGGCCAAGGTAAAGATCGGTCTGTCAGTGGTTAGGGGAAACATGGATTTCGACTTCCAGATCGCCGACAAGGTGCCTCCGAGCTCAGCGAAACTAGTTGGAAAAGGGCGAGGCGTGGGCAGCACCGTTGATTTGCAGACCTCTTTCGTCCTCGATGAATCGAGCTCCGGGACGAAGGTAGGTTGGGCGGCCGAGGTGACGGTGGGAGGAGTAATTTCAGGTCTGGGCTCGAAACTCCTCGACTCAACCTCGGCGAAGATGGTTGAACAAGTCGTTGCTAACTTCCAAACAAAGCTGAGAGAAAAAGCGAACCACTAGTTGCGCGGTTTTAACTATATGCCTCGAAGCCCTTCCCCAGCACCAATGAGGCGATTTTCAAATCCATAATTTCGTCTGTTCCTTCATAGATTCTAGCCACGCGTGAGTCACAAAGGTGTCTGGCGACTGGCGAGAGCAAAGAATACCCGAAACCTCCGAACACTTGCACAGCTAAGTCCGCGCTTTCGAACGCGAGTTTTGAGGCCGCGCGTTTGGCTATTGCTGATTCTAAGTCTACCTTGTTTCGGAGCTCAAGGTCGTTCGGTTTCGTCTCCAACCTCAACTTCTCCACCGCAGCGAAATATGTTGGCCATCTAGCCATTTCCAGGTTCATGGCGATGCTGGCTATGTGGCGTTGAATCAGCTGGTGTCGTCCGATTGGTTTCCCATGTTGGACTCTGGATTTTGCCCGCTCAGTAACGGAGTTGAGGCAATCTTCGATAATTCCAACGCAACCCGAGCCAATTCCAATTCGTCCATTCAAAAGGGCTGAGTAGGCGACGTGAAGACCTTTTCCCATCTGCCCGAGAAGGTTCTCTTTCGGGATTTTACAATCAACCATCTCCAACATTGCCGTGTCCGAAGTGTAGAGGCCAATTTTCTCCTCAAGACGCATCGCGACCGAGAAACCCTCAGACTTCGAATCCACAACAAAAGCTGAGAGGCCCTCGCTTCTGCCTTTGGGGTACGCGAAAATAACGAGCGCATCGGCTACGGAACCGTTGGATATCAGATATTTTGTCCCATTCAAAACGTACGAATTGCCCTGCTCCTCGTAATTCGTCTTCAGAGAAGTTGGGGCACTACCCGCTTCGGGTTCGGTCAACCCATAAGCGAGAACCTTCTCACCTCGCGCCGCCGGCGTTAGGAACATTTTCTTCAAGTATTCGCTACCCCATTGTTGAATTGCCAGCGACGCCAGTAGGCAATGAACGTCGACGAATGTAACTACGCTCAGACCTAGCTGCCCGAACCGTTCCAAGGCCAAAGCCCAGGTCAACGAATTGGCATTGACGCCTCCATAATCCGCCGAGACAGTTAGACCCATGAGATTGTGTTTTCTCAGAACTGTTCGCGTTTCAGGATTGTATTCGTGTGCAACGTAATGTTCGAACTCTGGCAAATATAGTTCATCACAAGCTTCGTCCACGCGTGCCAGTATACTCAACTGATCATCAGATAGGGCATGCAATCGGCTCGCAAGTCTTACTGATTCAGCAAACGATCCTTCCAAACCACCCATCACTCCCCTACACAATCGGAGGCAGAGTAGTGGAGAGTCTGATCGATTTTCTTTTAGGTCTTTTTAAGCTATCAAGTCATCCGCCGTCAACGGACGGCAAGCACCTTACATAATACTGGCGTGATTACACTCACCGGTTAGCATGCAATTCGTGTATTTCGGGATCCGGGTCAGAGACCTAGATCGCTCATTGAAGTTCTACAGAAAAGTCTTGGGGATGAAGCAGGTTCATAAGGGAATAATGGCGCACGGTGGAGTCTTCGTTCACCTCAAACACCCTGGCTCGTCCCAGCGACTCGAACTCAACTACTACCCAGCGGGAAACAGATTCTACGAGAAGTACAAACCTGGAACCGAGATGGATCACATTGGCTTCTGGACTGAAGACGTAGACCGAGAATACTCACGAGCCATTTCCAGAGGCGCAAAGAGAGCGACCGCACCATTTTCCAACAACGGCGAAAGACTTGCCTACATAAAAGACCCGGACGGAGTTTGGATCGAATTCTTCGGAAAGGATAAACGCAACCGATAGCGAGAAACATCGTTCACTGTTGTAGACCGTGTACGATTCATTCCCGACGGTTTTGTTCCCCACGAACCCGGCTGAGATCCCGAGATAACTGATAGGACTCGATAGACTACGCTTTTGGGGGGTAGTATTGGTGCGGCTGATACGGCGATCGTAGTTGCTTTGACGTTCTCAAAACGACACTTGCTAGTGCCGACTTGGCGACAGCAAGTATGTTCCTTACAGTCTATTACATTCAAATAGAGTCGGTACTTGCCAAGTCTAATATACGCAATCAGCCGCATACCACAGGTTCATGAAGACCACAGAAGTCTTCGCGAGAAAATCTTCTGGCTTAGTCAGAGTGATGTCACCGTACTCCGCATTCGCATACAACGTTCTGAACATCGGCGTAATCTTCCCCTGGGTCTACCTTCTGTCCGTGGGTTCTTGGCCCGACGCTAATGTACCATTGGGAATCCTGATCTGCGGAATCTTCACAGCATTCCTTGCTGTAGTGTACTCAGGTCTCGCTTCCGCCATGCCCCGAACCGGAGGCGACTACGTCTTCCAAAGCCGTACACTCAGGCCCTGGATCGGTTTCGCGATAGTGGCAACAATGATTCCGACATTCTTCCTTCACTGGGAGGCACTCGGTGGATGGCTTACATCAGTGCTGGGACTAGCGCCACTGTTCACAGGCTTGGGATTATCAATGAACAACCCCGGGATGCTAGACTTAGGACTCTGGTTCACCACACCGTTGGGCATTTGGATCACTAGCATAGTTACTTCCCTAGTAGGCGCTGTTGTTCTGATCAAGGGCTTCAAACTCTTCGTTCAAATACAGTGGGTCATGTGGTACGGCTTTCTCCTCAGTTTCGCAATAATGGCAGTCCTCTTCTTCATTACCCCTAGAGAAGTCTTCATCCAACGATTCAACCAAGAAATGAGCGTTATAGCCCCTGGCACCACAGACTTCTACCACAGCGTTACCCAACAAGCCGTTACGAACGGATTCACACCAGTAGCAGGCATATCACTGATGTCAACGCTCTTCGTTGTACCCGTTGCCCTGACCAGTCTGGGTTGGGTAGGCTATACCCAAGAACAGGCTGGTGAAATCCAAGGCGCATCCAGTTTCAAGAACCAAGTCTTCATCAACCTTGGGGGAGGACTCTTCAGCACAGTCCTCATGATGATACTGGCTTATGCCTTCATCAATACAGTCGGACAGGATTGGTTGGCGAGCGCAGCATACGGCAACTACATCACCGGAACAGTGAGTATGCCCATCCCACCCTGGTTCAGCAACCTGGCAGCAGTCTTGACAGACAATCCAATCCTCATCTTCCTAATGATCATCGGTGTACTACTGAACGCAATACAGGTAGTCTGGAACGTCATAATTGGATGGACAAGAGTATCAGTGGCCATGTCCATTGACGGAGTCTTTCCGAAATTCCTAAGCACCGTCAGCCAACGAACCCATACGCCAGTGAACGCTCACATAATCTTCGCCGTACTCGGTGGAGTCGTCTACAGCTACGTCTACAACTTCGTTCCCGGCTACATAACGTACACATTAGCAGTAACCGCTGTAGCGACTGTCATGTACATTGGAACCGCCGTGGGTGGCGGTATCTTCCCATGGACACGAAAAGAAGTCTACAATACATCGCCAGTAGCAAAGTACAAGATTGCTGGAATTCCGTTGATAACTATCTGTGCTGCCGTCGCAACGGTGTTCAGTCTATGGATGCTGATCTGGTACATGACAAACCCCGGCCTTCTTGTATACTCACCACCCTATGTCCTTGGACCAATGTCGTTGTCTGAAGGGATAATGCTGGCCATCTTCGTCTTCTGGGTCGTCTACTTCTTCATCAGACGTGCATACCTGAAAGGCAGAGGCATCGACTTGGACTTAGCCTTCAAAGAAGTTCCCCCTGTGTAGGGGGACCCCTACCTTTTCTTTTCCTTCATCCGGACGTGAACTGGTAACTTAGCACTTTGTCGTTGACGAGGTTGACGATTACTCCTCGGAGGATACCAGCAGGGTACTCCGAGCCTGGGTTAATGCACATTGTGCGCTTCACTTTGACTTCCGCCTTCACTTCATGAATGTGCCCACAAAGGTCCAGCAAGGGTTGAGTCTTCTCAATAATACTGCGGACCGCGGTGCTTCCAACAGGAATCAGCACTTGCTGACCTCCAACAACAACCGGCTTTGGAGGATTGAAGCTCGGGTCGAGTTTCGGGGCAATGTCAAGTCCAGTATCAAACGGAGGGACGTGGACATTGAATATGCAGGTGGGTGGATTCTTGATTTTATCTGCTAAGGGTTGAAGCTTAGCTGCGATTTGGTCTTCCCCGCATTCTCTTGCTGTCTTCCAAGGAGTGGGAGTGCTCCAACCTAGACTAAGCATTTCATGCCCGCTCTCCAACTCAATAATCCTACCGTCAACATTCACGAAGTGTTCAGAAGAGGGAACCGCATCTAGAACCTCCTGTTTGTCATCGTTCCCACCCGTCCAGTAACATTTCACACCTAATGGAGCCAGATTCGCCTCTGCCAAGCCTTTCCAAGAGTTCAACCTATCTACCATGAGTTGCTCGAAAAGAGCATCGACTTTTCCAGTCTCAGAACGTAGCGAATCGTACTCACCTTCTGAAACTCGATAAGGGTACAGACCCGCGTTCATGATCCTTGTTTCGTACTCCGCAACCTGGTTTGGCAAGACTTCATCGAATTCCTGCCCCTGAAAATTGAAACGGTAGTTCCCACTTGCCGTCGAGACTAGCGGAACAACGGTCTTTCCAGTAATGTCACCGCCCATAATCAATGTGTCAACATCGTAGAACTTGGCGGTGCCTAGGAATTTCCTGAAAACAACTTCAGATGCGTGAACGTCGGTTGAGAAGAAGATTCTGTAGAACTTGCGTTTCTTTTTCGAATCCGGCATTCAGATTCGACCCAGCGTCTCCTCCAACCAGCTAGGCAATTAACTGTTTGGAACGCTATCGCGTCCGGATTATCCTTTGCGAATTCGATAGAGATGTGGAAGAGTTAAGTCTAACCATAACTTGCTTGCTCTGAGACAAACCGTGAGCGATCACCTCGAACGATTCAGCCTGTACGCGATCTCCATCGACTACCCAGACACTTCGCGCGTAGAGTTCAACTCGAAAGGTAGACGAGAGATGGGCGACGTCGCTTTTCACTTACCCGAAAACATCAGAGTCTTTCTCTCTTGGGGAGAACTGGAGAAGGTGTCGAAACGATTCAATTCGGTAGAGGAGCACGCAAAATATAGCGTGGATATGATGAAGAAAGGAAAGAATGTGGCGAACTTCGAACAAGTCTCAAGCGACTCCTTAACAGTGAACACCCACAAGGCTACTCTAACCCGAGTCAAGTTCGATGAAATGGTCAGCCCGATACCGTTCGCCGCAAAAAAACCAATAAGCAGAACCACATACTCACTCCACGTTCACTGCGACACATCGAACAGATACTTTGTTCTGTACACGATGTCACCAACCGACACTCGGACCAAATACGATGAACTGCTGAAGACTATGTCGGACTCATTCAGATGCCACTAGACCGAACTTAGTTGGCTGACCTAACCAATATCAGCTGTACTACAAAATGTACTACAGATGCTGATTGAAGAGGGAAGAGTTACTAGTCACTCTTCAGCCTAGTTCGAAAAATCGATGCTTCTGACCAATCGGTGGTGTTCGTCTAATGGATTTGTTGGCTGTTGCGCTGGACATCTTGGCGATCATTCTTGCCTCGGGCGCGGCCTTTTATCTCTACCAAACGTCCGCTGCACTCAAAGAGGACGTAATGGGGCGCGGCATGGCCCTGATGACTGTTGCACTAGTGATTATTGTTGTGAATGGCATTCTAGACTTATTAGACGATTTAGAAGTAACGCAACTCTACACACCCATTCACTATTTCACTCGAATTGTATTCATTGTCGTACTGCTCGTCGGCGCGAGTTTGATGGTTCAAGGTTGGAAGCGACTGAAATAGGCCCTGCGAAGGAAAGCATCAGCGAAATGGTGTTGGAGCCCCGGGCGGGGTTTGAACCCACGACCTTCGCCTAATTGTCTTTCGTTACCAAGGCGGCGCTTTTGGCGTGTATCGTTTCTACCAGGCTGAGCCACCGGGGCGTTGAGTGGGTGGCGAGGGAGTTTTCGCTAATTAACCTTAGCATCTGGGAATTAGGGGTTGAATTAAGGTTGGATTTTGCTTTACACGATGCAAACTAGTTGCAGATTAGAATTCGTACTTTGACGCGACAAATATCTTTGAGTACCCGGTCAGATTTTGCGAATATTCTCTTGGCGTAATTGATGACAAATTCTTGCTAGTGGCGATGGTCGAATGTCCTGACAGTTAACCTTCGCTCAGCTAGCTGACGCCGACGATTTTGAGAATTCTTGCGTAGACTACGAAATTTCTGAATTGATAAAAATTCTACTTTACAGGTTGTGGATTCCCCAACTTGAGGATTCGCGTGCGTCTGTGATTTGGGTCGTGTAACACATTGTTGTAAACATCACTTTTTGCGCTAAAAATTGGTATAATCCGCCTTTCACCATTCACCAATGTGATAATGCTTGACCAAATGCTTAAGTGCGTTCGGGGATGCCTGATGGTTCGAGTTAATCAACTAAAGGAGGACATTTAGAAAATTGGTCAAGAAATGCCCATCATGCGGATACAACAACCGAGATGACGCATCATTCTGCTCCAGTTGTGGAGCATCCCTTGGCATTACCGCAGTTCCAGCGATGTCAGCAGTCCCTGCCCTCAAACCAGTTCCTTCAGTCCGCGTAGTAACGCCAGTCAGCCCAGGCGGCCCAATTCGGGTGCCCGCTCCGGGACAGTGCTTCTATCACCCCAACCTCCCAGCGGTCTACGTTTGTAATCGCTGTGGTAGGTCGATATGCCGCGACGACTCGAAGGCATATATGGACCTAGTGCTATGCCCTCAGTGCTACCAAGGAGTAGTTCCTATGACACCATCTCAAGCACCCGCGCCCGCCTATCAACAACCACAAATGGTCCCGCAAATGGCGCCTCCCGCGATGGCGCCACCTATGGCACCACCTATGGCGCCACCACCTGTCGCTGCATATCCGGGTTATCCCCCGCCACCCCCCTTCATTCCAGTCCCGCCCCCGTCGCCTAGAGCAATCTGGGGCTTTCTCCTCTCAGTCATCGCAGGCATTCTAGTGATCCTTAACGCCGCAGCTCTACTAGCACCAGGCTTCTACGCCATGTGGATTGGTGTATTCTTCTGGTTACCAGCCTTAGGCCCACCCAGCCTTGCTTTCGCTATCGGCATTATCATAGGTCTAATACTGGTGATTGGATCGATACTGATGCTGCTCGGCTACGGAACAATTGGAAGCATCGTTGTCTTCCCGATGGCGGTGCTGAGCCTCATAATCGGCGGAGGCTTCGTGGCCGGATTCGTTCTCGGTGTGTTGGGCGGAATCCTCGGCATGCTGGGACGTTAAGGGCGTCAGTAGAACCCCTTTTTTTTCTTTCCATTCACTCTTGGTGTAAACTGTGTCCTACGTTAGCATCTGGAAACCTGTCCACGATAGGATCGTCCAGGCGGCCAAGGACACTAGTACCGAGATTGTTGGCTTACTTATCGGCAAACTCCAGGACGATACGATCATTATTGAAGATTCAACGACAGGCGAATTCGCCTCCGAACCTCACCGCGTAACCCTGCCGGGAAGCTCGATCGCAAAAATAGCCAACGACATACTCACTGGTCGCTTGAAGGGCAATGTAGTTGGATGGTACCACTCTCACACAGCTGGCGGTCTATTCTTCTCCGAGACTGATGTAGCAACTCAAAGAACCCTACAACAATTCTCGTCTCTAATCACTGGCATGGTCGTTGATGCGCGGAACGGCGAAGTTGGATACTTCAGAGTCATTCCGCAGACAGAGAGGGCATTTCGATTGCTAAATGAGAACATCAGAGTCTATGAAGATGAACAAGACGCTTTGCCGCGAACCCCTGAGACACCTGCAGCCCTCGCTCCCCCTGTTCCGCCCCCCGTTCCTCCAACACCCGCCGTTGAGGTGCGAAGACGCCCCCCCAAACAGCAACTTACACATCGACTTGCCTTAGCAATCGTACTCGTGACGCTAATCATCTCCATCGCCCTCATAGGGGCGGTCGTCTACAACTCAACCCTACGAACAACGCCACTCACAGTAATCCACAATCCAGTGTTGGAGGGAACCATCGGAACCCCAATCGTAATTTCCGCGAACACGACTGGCACCGCGAGAAATCTGACATTGATCTACGGAACAAACTCGAACGCGAATGTATCCACTGCCATGAGCCTTGTCACATCTGGACAGTACAGCTACACTATTCCCGGAGAAGCCGTGACTGGGAACATTGCATACTACATCCTTGCGATCGGTAGCCAAGGAAACCAAGTGAAAACACCAACATACCAAATTACGGTGGGCGACTTCAAACCCATCCCACAGACCAATGCACTTACCGTCTACCGAACAAAGTCCGCCACAACTTCAATCAACTTGCTGTCCATCAACAATTTCAACAAGCAACTCTCACTCACTTCAACAGGTGCCCCGAACGGGTTAACGGTGACCTTCTCATCCAACACCGCGCAAGCAGGCAACTCTCTGGAACTAAACATAACAGCGACCCCTCTCACTCCCAATGGAACATACCCAATCATAATCACCGCAACGTACATGCCACCCCAATCGACGCCAGTAGTCCATGAAACAACCATTCAGGCCACAATAGCAGACTTTGAATTACAAGTCACTCCCCTCGTCACGAGCATTCACCGCGGCTCAAGCACTGTTCTAAACGTCACTTTGACCTTGGAAAAAGGTTTCACAGATCCGGTCACAATCAACATTCTGGACCTACCCCAAGGCTCCAGTTATACCATGACAAACGGTAACCCAACGATCATCTCAGGAAGCCCCGCCACTACGACAATAACAGTTCAAATCAAAGCGTCGACAACCGTGAAAGTAGGCACTTATACGGTCCAGATTCAAGCAACTGGAGCGGGAATAGTGCATACTCAAGTCCTCGAACTAACAGTAAGATAGTTTAGGCTCCTGTATGGAAAACAGAACCAGCATGGGCGGAGGTGAACCATCAGAAATGAAACTGTTCATTCAAGCGCCGATCGGCCCTCAAACAGGCTTAGCAGAGATCGACGTCATACCTGACCACACGATCGCGGAGATCAAGCAACAAGTCTGCTCCTCATTCGGTGTAGACCCAACTACGGTGGCCCTCATGTACGGAGGCGCAATACTTGATGAGAACACTACGGTTGCAAGATCAGGCATTCCCGAGAACGCTCAACTAGCCCTCATGCCATACAACATCATTGGCGGGTCGTGCTGAAAGTAAATGGATGTTACATTGCTTTACAAGGAGAAGAGCCTGCTCAACCACCAATTCCCCACTATCACCGCGATCAACGACCCCCCAACCCAATTTGAAGGCCTAATACGATGCGAGAAGGGCGAAGTGAAGAAACTCGCCGAGAAAGGAGTGTGGCCCTTTACTGAGTATGTAAACTGGAATCGTTTCAGACTTGACCTACCACCAGAATACCCGCTAAAGCCCCCAATCGCTACGTGGCTCACCGACATCTCTCATCCAAACATCGTTCCAAACATTCCCAACGCTGTCTGCGTATCTGTCCTCGGTGACAAGTGGGATCCGAGACTCAAACTGATCAGCGTTGTAAATGCACTGACCTACCTCCTGACCGACCCAAACCCACAAAGCGTTTTCGACAACCCCCGAGCTCTCAAAGCAGCAAATGTCTGTCGTTCACACGGATTCCCGAGAATGACTAAGGCCACGCCGAAAAAGGAAGACCTCGGAGACATAGTCCACTTCAACATAGTACCCGTCCCACGCCTACCCGTATCTTCCCAACCGGGAGACATAGTGACCTTCAAGATACTTGGCAGAGGAAACCGAGCGTCTGCCTGATGCGAATCACCGCCAGTCTCCCGTCATACCAACAAGTCGAAGTCGACCTTCCCCCATCAAAAACAGTGAAAGACCTCAAATTAATTGTCTGCAAGAAGCTACAGATCGAATCTGACCTTACTAGACTTCTACTTCGAGGCAAACACTTACCTGATACCTCTAAACTCGAATCACTGACCGCTTCACATGATACCATCATAATCGACTATCTCTGGGCCCGCCACTTACTAGTCTGGGGCGCCGAGGGACAAGGAAAGATTCGGGCTTCAACCGTTCTCTTGGCAGGAGCAGGAGCGATCGGCAATGAAGTGGCGAAGAACCTCGCCATGCTCGGCCTTGGCAGAATCGTCATCGTTGATCGAGATCGAGTGGAATTATCCAATATCAGCCGAATGGTCTTCTTCCAACCCAGAGACCTAGGGAAGAATAAGGCAGAGGTTCTTGCGAAGAACATTCACGCCAAGTATCCATTCGTAGAAACATCTGCCTACCGAGGTGATTTGGAAAGTGTGCCCTTGCGACTTTACCTTGATTCTGATGTCGTGGTTTGCGGTCTGGACAATGTGGTCTCACGAATTTACCTCACGCAAACTTGTCGGAAATATTCAATCCCCCTAGCCGACGGAGGAATTACGGGTCTGAATGGTAGAATACACACCTACATCCCTCCTAAGGATGCTTGCCCGATTTGCATGTTTCCACCCAACGAATATTCGCGAATTGTGGGCCTGAAAAACCCTTGTGAAGCCCCACCAGAACAAGAAGCAGTCCCGTCATTCTCCACTTCACTCTCCTTAGTATCCTCAATCCTCGCCCAGGAAACGATCAAGATCGTATTGGGCATGAAAGAGTTCGAGACGAACGGAAAATGGCCAGACAAAACGGGGCAACCATTGCGATCAGTCTTGTTTGTTGATCTGAAGAACAACCGATACACGCCAATGGAGCTTAAACGCAGCGAGCGCTGTTTCGTCTGTGGGAAGGACGGCACAGCCAAAGAACCAGTAACCCGCGCCCAACTCCCAATCTCAAATCTTCGACACTCAAAGCAGGCCGTTGAAAGTAAGATTCGAGAAATATCAGGAGGAAGCAAGGGAGAAATGACGATTTTGCTAGAGACGATTCAAGGCACAAGGAAGTGGGAGGGAAAAACCACTCGGGAAGCCAAGCAAGGGGACTATCTCAGGGTTTTATCTGAACATGCGAACGAAGAATACGACGAATCAATTATCAAGTTGACCTAGTGCGGATTTTGCATCAATAGTGTCAGACTATCGAGAGCGACATTAGTGTTCGACAGTGTAGGCATTATGACCCCAGAATGAACGATGCTGGGCTGTGCAAGCACGATCGTAGGCAATCGTTAAAAACGTCCAAGACCACTTGATTCCAAGGGTAAAGTTATGATTCCGTGTCAGTCCTGCGGTAGACCCAACGCCGAAGATGCCAGGTTCTGCTTCAGTTGCGGCAATGCATTATCAAGAGGCCCACCTGTAAAAGTCGAAGTAAAATCCCCGCTAACCGGGCAAGTGCTAGGCACCCAGACGGTGCCGATCCAACCGTTTCCTGCGCAACCGTCAATTCAGACCCCAAGGCAGATTCAGAGCCCTGGCAGTTGCTACTACCACCATGACCTACCCGCTGCATTCGTATGTGCACGTTGTGGAAGGTCGATTTGCTCAGGGTGCAACAAACCCTACGGCGCGTTAAGCTTCTGTACCGAGTGCTACTACAACCTCTCCAACAAGCTAGGACAAACTCAATATCCGCAGTATCCCCAGTACCCTGTCTACTCCTCGCCGGAACAAGGCCAAGGGTTCTGGCCCTTCTAACCCAAGCGTCCCTCTTTCTTCAAACGATCAGTAATTTCCTTCAACTGCTCTAAGGGCATCGCGAGCTCTGTAGCTGCTTCGCTAAGGGATATCGTGCCTTCGTGTTTCAAGATGTAATCATAGACCCGATCATCCGCGGAAGGCAATGCCGGAGCCTGACGAACTATTGGCGCACCACATTTTTCGCAGAAAGTCGCTGCCTTTGGCACGCCGTTCCCACAATTGCTACAGATCATCGTTCCACCCATAGGCTGACCTGCCTTCTGCTGGAGCGGACGAGAGCCACGATTTAAGGCGCCGCGTCGATAAGCAATCGCAACTGCTATAGCAACAGCAGTAATCGAAACACCGAGTCCGCCAAACAATTCCATGATAGGAACGTAGTCGACATTCCATTGCGCTTGGACCACGTACGGGCCGTTAACGATCAGAGTCCAACCACTATCAGTTTTCGTGAGGTTGCCTGTCGATGGATCAACCGTCCAACCTGATAGGACGTAGGGAATCGGCCACGTGCCGGATGTAATGGTCGCGGTTATGATTGCAGTACTTCCACGATCATACCAACCGCCTCCCGTCACGGAACCATAAGTTGATCGAACATCGACGTAATACTGCGTCTTGTAAGAGAGCGCTACAACTCGGGGCATATTCATAGTAACCATATAGGAAGGACTCATGGATTCAGAATTGTTCTCAGCCCATCCAGTGAATTGTAGTCGTTCAACGTTACTCAGATTTATGATCGAGGGCGCTGGTCCAAGTTGCACATTTGATCCCGCATCATACCAACCCGCGTGAGTCTCATTATAGGAGGAGGTTATGCTGGGAGGAGAGAGCTCGACGGTGAGTAGGTATTGCGCCCCATAGTTCGCTGTCTCAGATTTAGGACGATCCATCAAGACTAGCCCATTCGGGCTTAGACCGTTGTATTCCCCGCTCCAGTGACCGAATTTCAAACGCGTGTTATAGGTGGCGGGCACAATTGCTGGCGCGGAGAAATTGGCCTGGCTGCCAGCGTCGTACCACCCTGCTCCAGTGAGTCCGGTTGCATTGGGTGGATCTGATGAAACAGTTAGCAGGAACTGCGTCTTCCAATTCGCCACAGCCGTCATAGGCCCATTCATGACAATTGAGTTCGATGTGGCTTGAGTCCCCGTCGCATCTCCACCCCATCCACTGAAAATGTTGCGAATCCCTTGACCTTCGTCCACCTCTGTAGACGTGAGTGTTGCGGTAGTGGACGCACCGGAATTGTACCAACCACCTCCACTTGCCGTGCTGTAAGAGGTCCGCACGGTTAGCAGATACTGAGTCGTGTAGGAGAAGACGTGGCTTCCGGGACCATCCGTCGTCCAAGACGTGTCAGCTTCAAAATAGCGAGTCGAGTTGTCGCCCTGACGGAAGATGTATGATTGGACGGTTATTGTGTGAGTGGGTGGATTGGTACTTGGTGAGAGAGTGAAGATTGTTGTTGCTCCGCCGTTCAAGGTTCCGTTAATCTGACCGTCTATGTAGATCGGAGTCGCCAGATCCGCTGGAAGTCCTTGAATTGTAACGGCCACAGTGTAGGTATTGTCAGCACGAATACCACTCACGGTCGTCCCGGCGAAGATCATGGCTGCGAGAATTAGTAAAAGCAGCCGAGTCCGGGAACACATTGTCAATCATCCACCCCCTCACGAAACGGGACCTTAAGTGTTTTACACATCCACTGAGATTCCTCCGAGGTTTAGAAAACGAGATTAGCACACTCTTTGGTTACTATTGTGATCACAAGATTGGGAATGAGTTAGGATGGGGACGCCTTACACGCGGGGACGCAGCAGGGAATATCAGGTTCTTCACAAACTGAGGCAAGAGGGTTGGTTCTGCAGTAGAAGTGCAGCTTCGCACGGTCCTGTCGATGTATTCGCGGGCAGAAATGGAAGTGTTCTGATGGTTCAGGTGAAATCGGGTAAGGGCAGGGCAACGGAAGATGAACGCGGGATTCTGAAACTGTGGGGAGCGGCGTATCATGCCAGAGTGGAGATTTGGAAATTCAGAAAAGGCAAACCTCTCGAACGAGAGGTGGTGTACGATTGGGTTGGTACACAACTATCCTGAGGACTTTCGCTGTTCTGCTGGACTTCAGGTTCTTGCTACCCTAAAGTGTAAATAGGCACATTTGTAATCCTCGAATTGAATTCGTTTTTTTACAAATCCAATTTGATGATTCCACATGGTGGATAAGTCCAACGCAAATGACGAGATCAGTGGGTTGAAGGACGAAGTTGCCAAGCTGAGAGAAGAGGTCAAGCGAATTTCCGATGCCGTTCCTCACGCAAAGTCCGAAGATACAGACCCGGCTACGAGGCGAGGCTTCGGCGAAACAATCTCCGACTACGTTAATGACGTGGTTGGAAGCGTCATGTCGGGTATCTCCTCTGAAATTGAGAGATCCGGCTTCGTGGACCCTACGGGCGCATGGTTTGACCGACACATAGCCAAGGCCCAAGCCCGTTCCATGAGCTCAGCTGAGGCGGAACGTGCGGCTAATTTGATGAGCGCAATGTCCAGCGAACACAGACTTCGAATCCTCAGCGAGCTCCTGTACGGAGGAAGGTATGCTAGCGAATTCGAGACTGTATTGAAAGATATCACGCCCAGCACATTGTCAAATCACCTAAAAACACTCCAAGAGGCTGGGCTGATAGTTCAGGAGGGAGACCGCGGGAGGTACTTGATTACACTTCCCGGCCGAATCGCACTCCGTATGGCGACACGGTTGACCCGCTTCTTCGAGCGAAAAAGCTCCTAAACCGCAGCAGGATACGAGCCCAAGACTTTCAGAAACGTAGTCGCCTTTCTCAACGAATCCAACGCCTCAGCACAAGAACCATCGGAACGATGCCCAGCAATATCCACGAAGAAGTGATACTCCCACGGCGTAGTCCTTACAGGTCTGGACTCGATCTTCATCAAATTCACCTGACGCAAAGCTAACTCTCCTAACGCCCGATGGAGCGACCCAGGAGTATGCGGTGTCCCAAACACAATCGAAGTCTTGTCCTGACCGGTAGCCCGTGCATCATCCCAACCAATGACAAAGAACCGGGTAAAATTCTCGGGATAGTCCCCGAGATCCCTTTGCAAGACCATCAACTCGTGAACTTGCGCAGCCCTCTCACTGGCTATTGCTGCAGCACCGCGTAATTGTTTCTCATGAATCATCTTAGCGCTTCCGGCAGTGTCGTAGGCCGGCGCTGCATCTATCCCGTTAGATTCCAAGAAACGGCTGCACTGTGCAAGAGCCTGAGGATGCGAGTAGGCAACGTGGATATTCCTCAATTCGGTGCTAGGAAGCGCGAGTAGGCAGTGTTCGATTCGGATTTTCACTTCACCTCGAATCTTGAGCGGCGACTCGAGGAGTAGGTCGTAGGTTTGATTCACGATGCCCTCGATCGAATTTTCCGCAGGAACTATACCATAATCCACCGCCTTCGACTCGACAGCATCGAAGACCTTGCGTAACGTGCGAAAGGGACGAACGTCTGCCTGACCGAAGTGGACGTGCGCGGCTTCCTCACTATATGCACCCATTTCGCCCTGGAAAGCGACTGAGGGAGACATGAGCCACAAGCGCAGCGCCGTCTCATTTGTACGCTTTGATTGGTTCGTACAATGGACCAAAGAGATTTTAGTATTCGCTCAAGATGCAGGAAGATTAAGGCGTGAAGTTTGGACAAGGAGTTAGGTTTGAACGGAATAATCACAGCCCTGATCACACCTTTCACAGACTCCGGTGCGGTTGATGATGCCGCCCTGGGCGACGTAATTGAGTTCCAACTCAAGGCTCGAGTCCATGGACTGTTTCCTCTTGGGACTACTGGGCTGGGGCCCGCGATGGAACGGGAGGAAAGGGAGAGAGTGGCAGAACATGTGGTCAAGAAGGTGAATGGAAGAATTCCGGTGATAGTTCAGGTTGGCGCTTCTGATCCACTAGTTAGCCTGGACCTAGCCCGTCATGCGGAGGAAATTGGAGCAGACGCTGTTGCAAGTCTGAACCCTTTCTACTATCACCCGACCGCTGATTCAGTCGCGGACCATTACAGGCGCCTTTCAAACGCGACCAAACTTCCAATCCTCGCGTACAATATACCAAGCAACACTGGAAACAATATCGACGCAAAACTCCTCTTAGAAATCAGCAAGATCCCTCGAGTGATTGGAATCAAGGACAGTAGTAGAGACTTCAGTCAGTTGCTCGATTACCTTACAACTCTACCCGAGAGTTTTAGAGTCATCAACGGCGCGGACGCTTACCTCTTTTCCGCCTTCTGTGCCGGTGTGAAAGCGGGGGTCTCAGCAACCGCGAACGCCTTTCCCGACCTCTACGTAGAAATGTACGAAGCCTACAAGGCCGGTGATTTTGTGAAGGGAGCAAGATTGCAGAGGAAGATCTTCATGTTACGCAAAGCGACGGAAACCCCGAGCATCGCTCCCCTCTACGAAGTGTTGAGGATGAGAGGAGTGAACCCTGGACGTGTACGACCGCCGTTGAGAGAATTGACAAAAACCGAGCTTGAGAATCTTCGTGCTACAGTGAACCTGCTCATGCCTGAACTCAAGATTGTTGCTTAGGTTGGAGCGACGAACTGATCTAGCGTGCCCTTCGGTTGAACTCCAGCTGCTTTCTCATCCAACCCCGAAACTCTGACGCCGACCAATCTAACCTTCTTTCCATTGCTCCGGAACTCCTTCGTGAGTTCTTGGATTATGTTGTGGATGGTTTCCTTGTCGGTGGTTGGGAAGCGTATGGTTTTCTCGCGAGTATAGGTTTGAAAATGAGTGAACCGGATCTTCAAACTCACAGTCCTGTAGACCATTCTTGATTCGATTAGACGCTTGTACACGTCAGCCTCCAGGGCGTCGAGTTGACGATCTACCGCCGTCCAATCCTCGGTGTCTACGTCAAAAGTGGTTTCGGCTCCGATCGACTTCATCACGTAGTTTTCTATTACCTCAACCTTCTCCTCCGCATTCGCAATAGCCCAAAGCCAGACAGAAGTTTTCCCAAATTGTCTGTAAAGCGCCTTGGGTGGATACTTGGCTAGGTCCCCAATGGTCTTGATTCCGAGTTGATTCAGAGCGATCTCGGTCTTCTCACCAACACCGCTAATCTTCGAAACTGGGAGAGGAGCCAAGAACTCCTTCACGTGATCAGGATCAATGTATGTCAAACCGTCGGGTTTTTGGAAGTCCGATGCGATCTTGGCCGATGATTTGTTTGGAGCAATACCGACTGAGCAAGAGAGACCTTCGTTGGTTTTGACATCCTCTTTGATTCGCTGCGCGAGCGGGATAGGCCCTCCGTAGTTTTGGCAACTTCTCGTGACTTCCATGCAGGCCTCGTCGATGCTCATCTGTTCGAATTTATCCGCATACTTCTTTATTCGATCCATCACGTCCGTGGATACTTGGGCGTAGAGGGCGAAGTTCGGTGGAACGTATACGCCCTCTGGACAGAGTTTGTAGGCGCGGGAGATGGGTTGGCCTGAGTGTAGACCTTTCTTTCTTGCCTCGTAAGAACAGGCAACTACCACACCTCGTCCCTTTCCTCCTTTTGGATCGGCCCCGATTATCAACGGTAAACCACGTAGATTCGAATGCTCGCGCTGTTCCACTGACGCATAGAATGCGTCGAGGTCGATGTGAAATATAACGCGAGCCAATCCGAGAGCCTACTGTTTTGGTTTCGAGAAGTCGAAGAGTGTCTTCTGGGGAGCGCCGTCTCGCTTCAATCCAGCCCAGTCTAATTCGGCTAGTCCAAGCAATCGTCTGAATTCGTTTGCGGAGGCTGGACCGAAGCCTGCGAAGTGGTTATTGAAGAAAATGAATCGATCCTTAACTGAATCTTTCACTTCTTCAAGCGCCTTCGACCAAGTTTGCATGATCTCGGATTGATCTTTCTGAATTCCCTTAAACTCCGTAATCTCCCTGCTACCTACCAGGCGGAGATAGATCATGTCGGAAGTTACCGCGGCTGGCGTCGCGAGGTACTGGTTTACGGACCAGGCTTGGCAGATGTTCTTGCTCTCAAGCAACTTTTCCGTCTCGGGATTGAACCAGGATTTGTGTCGGAACTCGATTACATAACGGTATTTCGGGTTAAGTTCGCCTATGAAGTTCGCCAATGCCTTCTCGTGTTTAGGGAGTTTGAATGATGGGGGGAGCTGAATGACGAACGGCCCCAGTTTCTCGTTCAGAGGATCAAGCGTCCTAAGGAAGTGCCCTAGGTAGGAGGTAACATCTTCCAGATGCTGATCGTGAGTAATTCGTTTGGGGAGTTTGGGTGCGAACTTGAATCCTTCTGGCGTGTTCTTGTACCATTGCTGTACCATCGTCGTGTATGGTGCTCGATAGAAGGTTGAGTCGATCTCAACACTATCGAAGACCTGCGAGTATAATCCAAGATAGTCCTTCGCTTCAGTGTTCTTAGGGTAGAATGGCCCCACCCAATCTTCGTACGACCATCCGCTGCAACCAATCCTAAGAGACAATGAACTTCAACTCCAAAGATCACCCGTTGTGCGATCTTAGGTAATTTTGATGCGCCGCTTCATCTCCCATGTTCTTGTAAAACCGTGCTTCCTATACAAACTTCTACCTTTCTCGCTAGCGTGTAGTATTATACGCGGGTACCTGTTGCGTTTGCACCAAGCAATCGCTTCCCTCATTATCAGAGACGCCACTCCCTTTCTGCGAAAAACCGGTTCAGTGAACATTGAGAATAGGTAGGGACGCACGAGCTTGGTTTCACCTTCTGGATTTGGCAGCGAGGACTGAAGCCAGATCAAGCCGCTCCCCGCCACCTGCCCCTGAACCTCAGCTACCCAACCCACAACCACCCTTTTGCTAAATGCTTCTTTGATCCACTTGCGGTAGACGCTGTCAGAAGCGTTGAGGGCTCGAAAATCTGTTACCCCCATATCCTCGAACATACCCCTTCGATGCCGAACCAGTGTTTCTAAGTCCCTGGTTGAAGCTTTGCGGAGTTGAAATCTCAATCGACGCTCCGCTCGCCGTCTCATAACCCTCAACCAAAAGATGCTAGCGATCGGGTCATTTGAATTTGCAGCCAACAAGACAGTAAAGGGAGAGAGGAGCGCAAAACGACTGCTCATTCCAGAGTGTCTAGAGAGAAATTGTGGAACCGGTAGACTTTACTTCTTGCCGTGGAGAGCTTCGGGAGGACAGGTTGGGATGGTCGTTGACCGTCGTGGCCGAAACTAGGCAACACCGTAAACCCGAGACCGAGGAAGAGGGCAGTTTTCGGAAAACCGTTCAGATAGCCACTATTGGAGATAACACGGACGGGGTTTTGGCGGGGGTTAGGAATGCCCCGGCGAATAAGCTAGTTCTGATTTGTTACGAACGAGATAAGGAAGTGGCGAAACGTCTGGCCACCAATATCACTGAGACGCTGAAAGCGGAGGTTGAGGTACATGACACAATACGACCCGAGCACTCCTACAAGGACATCATGCAAGTATTCAGCGATATTGTTGAGAAGAACCGCGACAAGTATGACGACTTCTTGCTTAATGTGAGCGCAGGCGACAAGATGATTTGCATTGCGGCCGCAGTAACCTCATTCATCCTGGGGTTCAAGGCTTTCTTCTGTAAGGGCGATGAATGCGTCATGCTGCCACCTATGAAACTCAGCTATACGGAGATGGTTTCAGATGTGAAGCTGAACATTCTCCGCGCGCTCGACAAGGCGGGCGGCGAGGTTGATAGCCTAGACGAACTCAGCAAGCTTACGAACTACGGCAAACCACTGCTCAGCTACCATGTCCATGGCTCTGAGGATGCACGCGGACTAATTGACCTAGGTCTCGCGCAAGCCACCCGACACGCTCGCGGAAAAACAAAAGTCTCACTAACCACCCTTGGCAAAATGCTGCTCGTTGAGAAAATAGAAACTTAGACCATCGGAACCACGCCGAGAGAACACACAATAGCCTCACTCAGACGATAGCAAGATCTCTTGAAATGTGATGATAGGATGCTAACGTTCTATCAGTATCCCTTCAGCCATTGGTGCGTCAAAGTCCAAAAGATAATGGATTACAAGGGCGTAGAATACGAACCAGTTCGGGTCGGGTACCACGACAAGCTGGAACTCATCAAAGCTACTGGCCAAGACTACGTTCCAGCGCTCGTTAACGGCAAAGAAGTGGTCACTTATGCATTCATACCTGATTACTTGGAAGAGTTGAAACCAAATCCCACAATATATCCCAAAGGAACCAAGGCAGTATCTAAGGCGATTGAGAACTGGGCGCATTATAGGCTGGAGGAAATAGTGTGGCGATACGTTGTCCCAGACGTGCCAAAAACATTCAAGGACGACCTGGAGCGATGGGTTTTCGTTGAAATCCAGGAATTGAAGCGAGGACCATTGGAACTCGTCGAACAAAGACGCCCCGCACTCAAGGCAGAGATGAACTCCCACCTCCAAATCCTTGAAGATATGCTCAAGCAGCATCCCTGCTTGTTAGCAGAGTCACCAAGCCTCGCAGACTTCGCAGTCTATGGAGCAGTGAACCCAATCCCCTTCTCCGGAAACATTTTTCCCGAAGCGTTTCCAAAACTGGAATCTTGGTTCAAGTCGATCAGCGACCTCTAGCTCTTCTCTTTCGCACGTTGTGGAGGGAGTGGTGATGGATACGTGGGTGGTACAACCTCGTCGGAAACACGGGAGGCACACTCCACACTACCAAGCGACCGAATGAAAGAGCAAAAAGAAGACTCAACTGTGCGCTTCTGGTCTGAAGACGAAGGCTATCTCTCCCACGGGTTCAATGATCGCGGAGACTACTTCTAACAGTCTTCTTCTCAGGTCCTCAGTTTCGGAAACCGTTTGATCTCCGTCAACGAGAACTGATACGATTCCCGTTAGGTAGGGACCAGAGGGACGTAAACGTATGCTCCCCACGCTCTTCACTCCTTCAACTGTTCTCAACGCTGAAGTGAGAACGCTGACCATCTCTGGGCTCTCGCAAGCATCTAACAAGATGAGCGCGGATTCTCGTATCGCGACGTAAGCGACAACGAAGATGTAGATTGAGATGATCATTCCGCCGATCGCGTCAAGACTGTAAACGCCAAGCGATGATCCCAGAACGCTAGCGAAGACGACGAAGGATGCGGACGCGTCCTTGATGGAGTTGTTGGCATTTGCCCTAAGTGACAACAGTCCTGATCGTCTAGCAATCATTCTCATTTGGTACGCTCTATATGAGGAAACCGCGCCGCACGCCAATAGCGTAACTAGAGCAATTCCAGGCGATACGAGAGGGATTGGACTCAGGAATAGTCGGTATGAGCGGTACAGTATGTAGGCTGCAACGGCGATGGTGCCAAGTGAGACGATGAGCGCGGAGAAACTTTCGACCTTGTGGTAACCGAAGTGAAACCTCGCATCCGGCCTCCTCCTTGAATAGTGCAACCCCACCCAGACAATAAGCGAGATCACTGAGTCTGAGAGCGAGTCGACTCCATCCGCCTTTAACCCCAAACTCCCAGTCCAAAAACCAACAAGCAACTCAACCAGCCCAATCCCAACCAGAGTAAGTACCGAGAGTTTTGCAATCTTCTCGGCGGTCTCAAACGCTTGCGAGGACTCTAACATTTCAATGGTAGAATAGTGGTTTCACTTATTAAATCGAGGAGACGGTGGCACGTCAACAGCAATAGGAAGGGCCTACTCAGTGCATCCCAATAGAAATTCTAGGATCCGAGATTCACCGTCAGTTCAAATGGCGACCGTTCTACTAATCGTCTATCTGACCACGGGAACCGTTGGCGGGAATTTGCTCTCTTTGAACCTCGACGTCTTCTATCCGCTTTCACAGGTGAACAGCGCAGTGTGGCATGGGGCAGTGTGGATGCTGTTTACGTCCATGTTCCTTCACGCAAACCCCTTCCACCTCGGAGGAAACTTGCTCTTTCTATTGATTTTTGGAACATCCCTAGAGGAACAAGTTCCGCGCAGGAAATGGTTCATAACATATCTCCTAAGCGGATTGGCGGGAAATGTTCTGTTCCTCTTCCTCGGTGGAGACGCGGTCGGAGTTGGAGCTTCGGGAGCCATCTGGGGCTTGTTGGGAGCCGCTGGAGGTTGGAAAGGATTGATTGGGATGGTGTTCTACATCGGGTTGGACATTTTCGCAGGCGGAGGCTTTTTGGCGCACGCAGGTGGAGTTGTTGCTGGATTGGCGTTACGCTACTTTTGGTTAAACAAAACAACGCCCGCATAGGTCAACTAATCAAGCTTCATTAAAATAGCAAGAACGACGGTCGGTTTCCCTATGACCTACGAACCTCGCTCTCGCGGCATACGCTTCCGGCGAACCTCGACGAAAAAAGCGTCAAAGGAGAAGAAAAACGAGAAGGAGACGTACGTCTATGAAGAACGAGTTCCCGTCGATCCGGAACAGGTATACGCGAAAGTCATGAACTCACTCGAACACCTGGGAAACCAACGCTTCGCTTTACCTCCTTTCGCTGAGCACTTCAAACGCTGGACCACAGACCTGGACTCAGTTTTGGAAGAATTTACCACAACCATACCACAAGCAACAGACGAGGAATTCAAGCAAACGACGACAAGTCTCCTGGTAGATCTGAAAAGTGAGCTGGATAAGCGAATTGATGCTGAGAAAAAGGTCGCGTCTGAGCTCTCGGATTTGCAGCACCAACTCTCCGCCCGTGAGCTAGAGATAACGCAACTTGAACAGGAGCAGAGAAAGCGTAGGGAGAGTCTCAAAAGGAATTATGAGAAGTCGAAGAGGCAATTGCAGAGTGAGATCGCAGTACTCGATCGTCACCGCAACGCCCTGCTCAAAATGAAACCTACTTTCCTCCAGAAACTTCTGGGCAAGTCGAATACAGGATTGGAGGAGAGCAGTAACAAAGCCCAATCGAAGAGAAACAGCCTAGCCGGCAAGGAGAAGGGCATGCAACACCAGATTGAGGATTTGAAGTCCGATTATGCGACAAAGCGTAAAGGTCTCGATGAGCGTGCGAATGTGTTGCGAGAGAAGTTGGTTGGGTTGAAGTCTGCTAGCATTGATGATGCGCTCGAGATGAGGAAGAACGTGTGTCAAGGCATCAGGGAAGCCGTCACTAGGTCACGAGAACGACTCAGCGCAATCTCGAAGGAAGAAAAACCACAATAGATCCCCCCAAACACTCCGAACCGTTAACTAATGCAAGGTTGATCCCAAACTTGACGGATATACCTATCCAGGCATTATCGAAGCACTGGGAAGACCTTGCACGGGATATTATGAAGGAGCATGAGAAGCGGTTCGCCGAGAGGATAAAGACGATCCGAGAAGCAGCAAGCTCACTTGACACGATAGCGTCGCGGGTCGGGGGTGCAGTCAAGAACGCCTGGGGAACAATGGACAGCACCACGTCCGAGTATGGAATGCGGATGGTTCAGACTTTGCGAGAGACATCTCGAGCTCTCGCCCAAACGCAAACGACGGCGGGTTTTGCCGACGCTGAGAAGTTTCATAGAACTTCGGTTGAAGCATTGAACACGATCATCAAGACGATTCGACGTTACGTTCCGAAATTGCATAGAGGCTTGAAGACCGAGATGGCTGCACTGAATAGTGCTCTGAACAAATTAGAAGCCTCTGTCCGAGCACTCGGCACTCTCCTAGACGACTCGCCGGGGAATAGAGTTGAGACGGTCCGAAGGGAAGCGAAATCACTCGTAGAAAAACATGTGGAATTAGTGCGCCTCCGAACCGAGGAACAGGACGCCCTTTCTTCGTTTGATGCTGCGGTGAAGAAGGAAAGCGAACTCCTCGATACCGAGAACCAACTGGTTGCTCAAGAGGCGTTCACTGAATTGAAGCGATGCGAGTACGCGCTACGGGCGAAGGAGGAGGAGATTAGGCAATTCTTCCAACCAGTTACCAAACCCCTTGTCAAATTGGAAAGGATTCAACTCCCTAGAGGAAGTCAACCTATCGATTCGAGAACTGTGCATGGAATAGTGGAGGAACCTGTGCAAACGGTATCCACCGGCCAAGCGTTCGCTATCACCCAGCTCTTCAACCGATTGGATGAAGCATTGACTCAGGGCAAAGTGGAGATTGAAGAGAGGAGGCGTCGGAAAGCGGAGGAGACGATAAGCGAAATCAAGAATGGAGGGGTTGAGAGAATGAGAGAAAGCTACCACACGGCACAAGCCAATGTTCAGGAGATGGTCCGTCAGCTAAAGGCCAAGGGCCTGTGGGAGCAGAAGGAGAGCCTTAACCAGTGGATCGTCGAAACAAAGCAAGAGAAAGAAAGATCGTCAACACGTCGAGACGATCTACACCGAAGGATTGAAGACCTCAACAGGAACATACAGCGCCAAAAGACGTCACTAGAGGAGCAGATGGGTAAACTAACGAAACAATCCATCAAAATTCTATCGAACTAGTCTCGCCCTTTAGCTTGTGTCAAGTTTGAGGACAGAACGGTAGGCGTCGATATCCAGGAACCCATGGCCGCTAATGTTGATGAGTATGCACTTCTCTTGCCCTTTGGATTCAGCGGTTTTGGCTTCGTCGATCGCCGCGCAGACGGCGTGTGCTGATTCACCCGCTATAAGCCACCCTTCACTTTCTAGAAAAATCCGCGCTACGGAGAATACGGACTCTTCGTCGCTTGGGAAGGCGATGGCGCGTATGTGACCGCTGTGGCGTAGTGAACTAATTAGCGGTGCGGCCGCGTGATACCGCAGCCCATCTGATCGAATAGGGGTCATCTCCGCCTCGTGGCCTAGGGTGTACATCATGAGAAGCGGTGTGTGACCAGCTGTGTCGCCAAAATCGTATCTATACTCCCCCCTCATCAAGTTCGGCGCAGCCTCAGACTGCGCAGCCAAGAACTCACACTGCCTCTTCTTAGCCAAAACCTCGCCGACGAAAGGTAGGGCTATACCTCCGAAGTTTGACCCTCCTCCAAGACAACCAACGACCAAGTCGGGTGAGTCGTCTATCATCTCGAATTGCTTGATTGTCTCAAGGCCGATTATGGATTGGTGGATTAGTACATGGTTGAGGACGGAGCCGAGACAGTAAACTCGATCAACCGAACCGTCCGTATATTCTAATCCCTCTGAAATGGCGATGCCCAAGGACCCCGGGTGCAGACCATATTTGTTCAGAAGTCGTCTTCCGAACTCCGTCTCCTTGCTAGGTGAAGGATGAACTTTTGCACCATACATTTTCATCAGCGCCCGACGATCCTTCTTCCAATCGTACACCGCCCGGACCCAGAAGACAACTGTTGACAGACCCATCATGCTGGCGGCGTAAGCTAAGGCGGTGCCCCACTGGCCCGCTCCAGTCTCGGTTACTAGCACCTTCTTTCCTTCACTTGCAGCATAGTAGGCTTGGGGGAGAGCGGTGTTGACTTTGTGCGAACCTGTTGGGCTCAGGTCCTCGCGTTTGTAGTAGATTCTGACCTTCTTCAACCCCAATTTCTCCTCTAACCCGTAGGCTCGGTAGAGAGGGCGCGGCCTGCCGGCTTGCACGTACAATTCTCTAACCGCGTCAGGTATGTCGATCCATCGCGACTCCGACATCTCTTGGTTTAGGCATTCGTGAATCATCCTCCGGCCCAGAGCCGCTAATCGAGATTCGCCGTCGCCGGGTTCCTTTGGTGGGGGGAGTTTTGTTGGGAGGTCGGGCGCTATATTGTACCATTTAGTGGGAAGCTCATCGATTGGAAGCGCGATCTGCGCCTGCTTCAACGATAACGCCAACGTTACTAATTTCGCCAGGGCGTGAAGTAGAGTTTTAAGGGTTCGTGGTGAAACTCTGCCGAGATAAGAATAGCAGCGCGTTGTGCGAGGAGTTTGATGAACCGTTACGAATGGTGCGGGCGTTCCTCGCCTACCAATTCAAGGCTTGTCCGACCTCATATTTGGCTTGGCGCTCTCGATTGGAGTACTGGCTCTGATCGGCAAACCCGCTACAATCGCAGCCGATGTCACTAACCATGTGCTAGGTTTCCTCTTCAGTTTCACAATTCTAATTATGGTTTGGATGCGCTACTCTCGAATCATCTCGGTGCTACCTGTCGAGACAAGGGCAGAGGTAATGCTCAATGTAGCGCTCCTCTTCCTAGTCTCGATTGAACCGTACTTGCTTAGCATACTCACAGGCGGAGAATCCGCACCGAAGGAATATGCTTCCGTTCTCTACGCGTTGGACCTGGCGGGCTTGATGGCTATCCTCGCCGTATTCACCCACGCTCTAACAAGCGAAAGAAGTTTGATAAAACCAGAATTAAAGGCTCAGCAGAAACAAGCGCGTAACCTTCTAGTCCTAACGACGGTTATGTTCCTCGTCAGCCTTGAACCTGTATTTTGGGCTTGGACAATAGCCGGTAGCCCGGTTCGGTACTATTTGTGGGGCATACCACTTGTTCTTGGTTGGATTTCTAGAACGATAACAGCTGCGAAGAAGTGAACGGGCCTTTCAGACGAGATTTCAGATTCCGGACATCGGAAATAACTAGAAAAGGCGAGTAAACCTCAGTGAAGGTGGTTTGTTTGCGACTCGCAAAACGTCTAAGGCTCATGCTTCTGGCCACAGCGCTAATTGCCATCACGCTTATCGTTGGAGTTTTAGCGTTCTATCAGATACAGCAGATGGAGCTAGTCTCATTCCTCAGGCAATATGGTGCCTACAATTCGAGCTTCAAGTACACGCCACTCTTGGTCGTTGATGTCGATTCAATTGCAAGACCAACGGGGAATCTCTCGACTTCGCCGCTAGTGATCACTTACGCCTTCCATCAAGCCGACAACGTCGACAATGTTCCATACCTTTGGCTAACTTACGTTTCGGGAAATTCGTGCGACCAGAGCGGAAAGGGATCGAGCCAATGTCATCAGATGCTTCTGATCATACCTGACAACAACGTCACCTTGCCAGGTAAAGAACCGCCCCTTTATGCCCACCCGCTGAATAGTTACGGGTTTGAATTGTATACCGCGAGTGGAGAGCACATCGAGTGGCATCTATACCTATTCCTCGTTACGGACTCGTGACCCGACGGGTCCGTAACGCCTACGTCATCAAGGCATTTCGTTTACGCTCCTGCAACCACGAATATATGATTCGTGTTATTGGTGATTGTCACAGTAGGATTGTTCGCTTCTCGCATAATTGACGGATAATGTACATGATTGACAAATTTCAGTCATATGCCACAGAAAACTGGAAATAGCTGGCTTCCCCCCGGAGGAGAATGTGTTGGCCAGGAATATTCCATGCCTCAGAAGTCCTCGATTCTAGGCGAGCTGGGCGCCGATGAACTACTTCTCCCTGAACGAACTAACGCCGCCCTTGCCGCCAACGACCGAATCAAATACTATTTCACATTATTGCAGGCTGCGAAATCGCACGCCGACAACCCTAACGCGCCGGTCGTCAACCTAAAACAGGAAAGAGAAGCAGCTGGAATAGAGAACGCCCTCCTCGACAGGGTTGTCGAGGAGACAACAAGAGTTGAGGAGCACTATCGTATTCCCTCGGCTGATTTGATTTTCTCGGAAGCTAGGAAATGCATGCAGGAGATGATCCTACCCTTGGCTTCAAGGAAAATGTCTCCGCCCATCGTGGATATTGAGGCGAGATATTCGTCACTGATTAATGAGCTACCGAGTGGCGAGACAGACATCATCTCTGGCGAGACCATCCTGAAGATTACTTCAGCTCAACCCGAGAAGGGAGACAGCCTCCACCTCCTCGTAATGGATGTTCACAAGATACTGAACTCAATCCAGCGTGAACTTTCACAGGAACAGATCGACGGAGCCCTCGCTTACCTCTTGAGTGAGGACGACAAACCGCTTGTTCGTGCATTCATGGCCGGAGTCAACCGGACCAACCCTCTAAAATTCAATCATCCCGGTCTAGGCACAACCGCCTCCCGGTTCGGAGGAAGACTGGTAGTCCAGAACGATATCGGTATGACTGATGCCCATGTCCTCGTTGTCAACATAGAGAAACCCTCGGTATCAATAACCTACACCGATATCCACCTGTCTCGACTTCGGTTCTTCCAAACCCTCTTCGAGAAGTGGCAGGTTCACTGGGAGGATACCATCTCGAAAACCTCCGAGGCGCAGATGAACGAAGCCACATACTTCATGACCGTAGGCAAATACGTTTCAACCAACACTAATGATCTGAAGAGTTTCCTGAACCATGTGGGCTCTCGCCTGGTATTCCTTATCGATTGGAACAAGGCGCGCAAACAGCTTCGACGATTCCTTCGCAACCGAGACGCGATCGTTGTCCTCCGTTGGGCTGCGGAGAATGAGGTTGGACATAGGGCTTTTCTGGAACTTGGAGGAGCCAATCTGATCTATAGTGTGCTGGAACCTGAGGCTACTCCAGCTCTGCGCATGGGCGAACCATTGCATCGTATCCTCGGTCGAAGCGAGACCATAAACTTCTTCCAATGGGTCCTCAAAACAACCAAGGAAGGACTGCTAGCGAATAGTTCTAGACGTTTGATTAGGGACCAAGTTAGAGCAGAACTTCTTCGCTTCTTCCGATCATCGCATCAACAACTAATCGACCTCTGCGAGGAGCACGCCTCTCTGACCGTTGAAGTAGCCACGGCACTCCGTGACTCTCTGCTCCGAACCAAATATGGAAGTGGAAAGGATTTTACGGTGATGATGGCCACAAAATCGAAACAATGGGAGAGCAAAGCGGACGAAATCGTTCAAAGAGTACGAACGTTGTCAAAGCGCATGAACGTCTCGAATGGCTTCTCACTTCTCATCGGCGAGATGGATGATGTCTTGGACTCATTGGAGGAAGCCTGCTACTTGACGACGCTCATGCAATCCGACCACCCACAACCGACAGCGAGCGACGAACTGCTCTCCTTGTCGGAAATTGCGCTTACAGGTGCCCGAGAGTTGCTGAGAACACTGATGACAGCAGAGATCCTCCATTCGGAAGGCACACAGGCTGAAGTGCAAGAGTTCCTTCAATCCGCAGACGCAATTACTACTGTTGAAATGCAATGCGATGAGGCATTGCGGCGTGCCGAAAACGCAATTTTGGCCGAGGCC
>Ga0335081_10001202_pt1 | contig 41281 bp, 47 predicted proteins | sample Lox_Sample_35_FD_206713 | JGI IMG/M metagenome (GOLD analysis project Ga0335081, IMG submission 206713) | Soil microbial communities from Loxahatchee National Wildlife Refuge, Florida, United States - Lox_Sample_3.5 | ecosystem: Environmental > Terrestrial > Soil > Wetlands | place: USA... | reverse complement strand
TGGCCGTGATCTGCGTGGCACTCACCACCGTCACGCTGTTGACCGTGATCCCGGTGTTGCTGGCACTCACCGTGGCCCCGCTGACGAAGTTGGTGCCCGTCAGGGTTACCGGCACGGTAGTCCCTTGCGCCCCGCTATTGGGACTGATGCTGGTCAGGGTCGGTGCTGCAGGAGCTGTTGGCGAGAACACCACATCGGCCCAATAGTTATTGCCGGTTCCATCGTTGATTGGGAACTGCGGCGTAGAACCGTAGATATAGACTCCGTTGGGGCCATCCACACCCCGCTTAAGCGCGTGCAGTGGTGGATTATCCACGCCTGCATTCGTAAACGTGTTCAAATCGTAAGCAAAGCCTGTCCCGCTCCAGTAGGCGACAATGTATGTGGTAGACGCCGCGATCGCTACCGGCGTGGAGAGGTTCACTTGCTGCCAACCGGAACTTGTTTCACCGGTATAAGTAGCTTGCGCGAGCAATGTCCCGCTGGAACTGTACAGCAGGCCGATATGCGTTCCGCTATTCCCGGCACCCTTGTAGAAACGCAGAGCGCTGATGGTGCCACTGGCATCGGATCGCAATTTGACGCCTACCGTCACTGCACTAGTACTGAAGTAAGGGTTCTGCGGTGTCGCCGAACTGCTCCAGATACTGTAGGTTTGTGCACTTAGAGGCTGAGCACACGGTATCACTGCAATCATCCAGAGTTTCGGAACAAGCCGCCGTCTCATGTCTAACTCCACCTAGCTAAGTTCTTCCACATGGGTCAATGCTCGGAAATGGCCGTGTGCCGCCGAGCTGATCGTTGCGTTCTGGCCAGCTGAATTGCAGCTGGGCACAACACCAATTCCGGGGCTTGAACACTGGAGTAAAGCACTGGAGCCTAAGAGATATGCTCCCGAGGAGTTCGGAGGAATCGTATTTCCGTTACCATCGATTAATGCGACAGTTCCATTCACCGGGCAGCTATTGGCGATGTCGATATAGAAATAGCCGTTGCTTTGTCTGTTTCCGTGAGTATTGTTTACAGTAGTCAAGCTGATCTGATTGCCAGTCGATTGTTGGCCGCCGGTTAGAGCCACGGATACCGGTTTTACCCCTGCGCCTGGGAGGCACGGGTCGAAATAGGATTGATACGCCACCCACGCACACAAACGAAACGTACCAGCCCCTCCCGAAGGCGCCGATTGGCCGAACCAAGGCGACCCAGTGCTAATAGCCGCGACGACGGCCCCGGCAATCGGTTTGTTAGTGCTCGCATCGGCCACCGTTCGCTGTATGCTCCCGGTGGCAGGAGCTGACCCCGTGTTGGTCTGGCCGAGTAAGGCAACGCTTCCCATCGAGGCAATAATCAGTAGTCTGCGCATACCTATCCCTTTCACCTAACAACCGAGCTTCTTTGACCCGGCACGAGCCACCGAGGACGCACGGCTCTTCACTCCCGTGATGCCATCACTCACGCAGCCAAGGCTGGATCTGTTTTCGCGGAATCTATTGAGCAGTAGCCAAACGTGTCGTTCTCACGAGTTCATAGGTACACACACAGTATTCTCCCGATGATCTCCAGGGCTAACCCGCGCCTGACACTTGACTATTTTCGTCAATAGTGCAGCAGAAGGGCACAAGGGCCAATTGCTTAAGTTGGCTAGCGCACTTACATTGCACTTAGGAAGTATTCCCTAAGGGCTATTTCATCGTCAAGGAAAAATAAGGTGAACCCTGCAAATTGGGCGTACTAGAAATTTTGGCTCACTGCCGGGCGAGTAGTCGTGTCACGGCGTGCGGAGGCGAGTTTGCGGGGGACTAGCGATCGGCGATTCGCCTGGCTGCGGGCATTTTGGTTAGGGCCCTTTCCTTTGGGGTGCCGTGCGACCTTCCCATGAGCTGGAGAGATATGTCCGTCGGACCGTGCCGTAGCTCAACCCAGTGACAAACGCTATCTGCCGGAAGCTCAAGCCTTGCATTCGGAGCTCTCGAATTGCGCCGATGTCAACACGCGTACGCGGGCGGCCCGCGTGTCGGCTTGGAGACAGACCTGTTCCGGACATTGCGGCATCAACAGTAAACCGAGGAGGTCGTCCGACAATGCAAAGCTTCGCGCAGGACAGTTTCCTGACCTCAAAAGACCGGTAGGGCGACCCGACAGGCCCAGACAGGCAGCACTTGCAGAGGGCTGGATGTTATTGACACCAATACGGATATCAGAATGTGTGAGGATACGGTTCCCGTGGCTTGCGGGCATCGAAGTGTCGTTTGGGCTCGCCACGCCGGCGGTTGCATAACCCAGTAGCAACAGCAGATTCGGAAAACTCGCTTACCAGCTCCGGGGAGACGCCAGTGGGCCGGGCCATCCGGCCGTACTGCGCCCCTCGGATTAACTCGGCCCGCTCTGCCCGCCTCCCTGGATGAGGAGATCCGCCGGATTTCTTTCCCAGCCTATCCGACATTACGAATTCTTGGCACCGGCGCGCCGCGGTCAAGGCTGCGAGCTCGCGAGCACTCGAAGGGCTTGGCCTTGACGGCGAGCACCGGCACTTACGCTGTTGTCTGGGTTGCAGGGGTGGTTCACTCCTATGCAACCCTGCCACGCGGCCGAGCGGCGAGGTGCAGGAGAGCCAATCTCCTGCTGAGGTCGCAGGGGCTAGCCCCTCATAAGCGTTAACTTAAGCCTGTTCGCGCGAGTGTCTCAGGGAACGCCGCTCACGTCACTTGGAGAGCACCGCAGTCCTCGTTGACGAAGAGCCGAATCGCTGAAACGGCAGCCTTCAGCGATGATGCACTACTCGAAACCTATCCCCCTCTAAGTTGTGGAAGATCGCAATCCCGAACTTTACGTAACGGGTTCTCTGTCGCTATCGGCTCTCTGAAATCGATCTGTTGCCTGTAAGCCGCTTCATTGCGCTTTTGCCAAGCCAATCGGAGTTTCCTAGTCCTTCCGCACTAAAATCCCGCAAATCAATCCATGCCTTAGGCAGGCAACCAGTCCCGCGATTGCGCATCAGAAATCTCATGTATCCACAAAGTCGTAGCCGCCGTAGCCGGCGATTGAACGAAGGCTGCATACTGTCTCCGTACTGTAGAGCGTTTTGAAAATGCGCTCGAGATACAACGGCATTACCCGCGAGCTGGGCTATGAAGCCCAACGCCGCTTCTACAGCCCTCGATCGCCGATTCATGTGGTACTCTGTATAGGCTCCTAACGAACGTCGTAACAGGTCACCAGCGTGAACTGGGTCCTTATCAGCGACAGCTAGAGCCATCAGTACTTCGGAATCGGCCAGACCGATTCCATAACGAATGGACTTGAAGATTTTCGCTGCCCGCATTGAATGTCCATGAGAATCTTCTAGTCTACCCTTCAGGAAATAGATCTCACTTAGGTCCCTCAGAAATAGAGCATGACTGAAACGTAGATTCAAGCGATTGAGCAGTTCAATGAGTTCCGCGATCCCTTGCCTGTACTTCGCCGTTTCGCCATGAATCGCGAGTTCGTATAAGGTTGATTCTCTCAAGAAAACAGTGTAAAGGAGCTTCTTCTGCGAAAACAGGAATCGCCAGCCACTGAGGCGTTGAAGAAGCTGCTCCCTCTGATCTCGTGGACCAATCGGATGCGCAGCCCGCAGAATCCGACACGCACGCAATCCAGCCAGAATTTCAAGATCGGCAAAGTCCCGCCCGTGGTCACCAATGTTTACAAAATCAAGCAACACCTTTAAAGACCGTTTCGCCGGTTCCGCTTTTTCCAGAATTGTGCAAGAGAACCATGACACGGTTGCCCAGCCAATTAGAGCCTCAAGTTGGCTATGGTCCACCGCACCTCGAAAAGGTCCGAAAAGGACGTCCTCGTACGTTTCTTCAGACTCAACATAAAGCCCCTCATCGAAATAGCGGTTGCCGAGGCAGAGGCGAATTTCCCTTGCCGTAGCGCGCGTATCTGCTTCTCCCAAGCCATACTCCCAGATTGCGATACCATTCGAGACTTTGCCCATCGATGCAAGAAGTTGGCCAGCCACGAGATATTTGCGTGCCTGAGTAAGGTTAACGAGTCGGGCCCATTTCGAAAAAAATTGGTCTAGAACAGAATACGGTGTTACTTGCGTTTGGGCAGTTCGGCTCCCCTCCGGAATCGCGGATGCGGTGGTATCTGGGAAGATGTGTCGGAGAAGTGACCAAGAATCCCCTTTTAATAATACAATTCCGCGCGAAGTGCGGATTCGAATCTCTTCGGATCCCGAATGATGCTGGAGCCAGATCAGCCGGCGGAAAACGCCTCTAAGCTCCCAAATTGTGGGCATCACGTCGAAATCATCGGACCCAGAATACCCTACGACGAGCAGGTCTTTGTTCTGCAGGGCGTTCCTCAGTGCTGCTGTCACCACTTCCGGCAAAGTGAATCTTCCACGACTATTCTCATTTGCCGCTCGAAGCGCGCCAACGGCATCTAGGGTCACGCCGAAGCTAGCCAGTAGACGCATATTAAGGTCGGCGAACGGGTCGTGTTCCGTGTCACCAGCATGGACGGCGACATATTGCCCTGATCGAACGCTGCCGTGAAGTTTGAATAGACGCGGTCTATCCCAGTTCATTCTCAAGAACTCGGAGTAATCCTCTTCCGTGATACATTGAGGCATGCTTTGTCCAAAGACTTCATAGAATGCTAACTCAATGAGGCAGTCAAGGTTTGTCGTGAGAATAGTGCCGCCTTTACTCACATGTTGGACTGCCCAGTAATGAAGAGCTGACGGCTTCCACGAAGTTTCCAGATACTGCATGATTGTGAGCCGGGTGTCGAGATGATTACGTAAGATCTCGACTAGCCCCTCGAACCTGATGAGCCTCAAGAGGGTGCTCATCGGTTGGTCGATCAACGGCGCGAGGAGTCCGTTGGTCCGCATCTCCTCGGGGATCAGTTGGGGAATCAGAGGCACAGAAATTCCCGCCCCGACAAGTGCAACAGTTCGTGAAGGATCGAGGACAGGAAGCTCAGCTTCCAGCATGGGTTGTCAACTCCAGACGGGGCGTAAAATAGCAATCGTACATTGTTTTAGTCAGTTCCAGCAAATGGAGACGGCGCAGTTTTGCATCATTGGACGGGGGATGGTATGGACGTAGGCCCAGCACCCGATGAACTGCTTTCGTTCAGGGTTAGATGTCCGTTCTGCGATCAATTCGCATTTGGAGAGGTCAGGCGGTGGAGCTGCATTGGGGGTGCGCCGGAGTTTGCCGGCAAAGTGACCGGGCTTGTTGCTCATCGTTGTGAGCATTGCAAGCGGCATATCGGTGTCAGGCTGAAGGTCAGGGGGAATGTTGCTGAGCCGGTGGGCCCGCCAGGAGAGTACCCGAAAATGCACTTATTGGAGATGGCAAAGTTGTATAAGGACAAGCAACGATCATTGATGTGGCGGCGATTAATATCGCGGATCTTTGGCAGGCCATTCAAATAAGACTCGACCGAACGTCGCAAGCTAGGCGTGGGCGTGCTTCATGCTGGTGGGCTTGGGGTCCGCCTCGCCATCGGCAATTCCGGACAGGATGACAGTTTCACGGTCGGGAAACTCAGCTTTGCGGATGTTTCCATCGATAGTTGCGACGTGTTTGAAGTATTTATGTGTTGCGGTGCGGTGGCCCGTGCCTGTCGCGGATCGCTGCGCGAAAACCTTGCTACGCGCAATGGAGAAATGTTAATGTTTACCGAGATGGAAGCCTGGCTCTATTCGGTTCCAGGGCATAGCCGGATCATCCGGCACTACTTCAATGGTGGCCTGAGCAATTTGTAGTATTTCATAAAACCGTTTGGCGTCAACTAGCTCAATCGGGAAGCCGTGGGTTGAAGATCGTGAGGCGGCCTCGACAGCGCCACTTCTAAAGCGCGATGTCGTGACAAACACTCCCCGTGTGCACTCATTGATCACGAGGGCACCCGTCAGAGCAATGACTTGCTCCACGTTTATGGCCTGCTTCCAGCGTTTCACTTGAACGCCAACCAACGAGCCATCAGGACCGTCCAAATACACATCGACACCCCAATCACCCGAGGGCGTTGTAACGCGGGCGTAATAGCCGAGGTCTCTGAAGACCGATGCGACAGTTTGTTCATACAGGAATGGGTTGATACTGTAGCGACACTCGTATTTCGCGGCGAGATAGCTTCGCACTTCATCGATTGGGGCGGAAATATCACTGAGGTCAAAGGCTTTGAGTCGCCCGTAGGCCGTATAGGTGTCGGTATGCCTTAGGCTTGGTGTGTCAACCAGCCTCTCAACCTGCCACCAACCGCAGACCGGACAACGTTTAACATAGCGTTCGTCAGGATGAAAGCCGCGATCATTTGGCACCTTGAGGTCTTTCAATCGGGTGCCGCAATAAATGCAATAATTCGGGTCTTTGATCTGTTTATGGACTGCGTCGTCATAGATCCAAGCCACTGGCATTCTCCAGTGCGATCAACTCGCGGTGTTGGAAGCTTCCGCCGCGTAGAAAGCCAGTATACCGCTCAAGCGCGCCCTGGTCGACCAAGGCGACTAGGAGATTCGCTACGTGAAGCTCCGCGCGAATTATGACGCCTCGCGAGGCGCTGAACCCGATTTGATTTGAGAAAATTGACGGATACACCGACTCAAGTACATACCCAGTTTACCGAATATCGGCGAGCCGCCGGCTACTGCCGGCCAATCCGAGCCAAACCTTGGGGCATAACGTGTTGGAGCGCGAAGCCGAAACGTGGGCGTCGCCCAACGGTCGTGGGGCCACGGTCCGCCGGTGCTGTCTTCGGCCCCCCACCCAAACTGCCGATTCGAAATGTATACTCTAGGGGGCTCGGTAATAGCGCTCACTAAAACCGTTTGAGGATCATTTCGACGTTTTCGGATAACTGGTCGACTGTGCTGCTTAATGCATCTGTCTGCAACTTTGGGACTATGTTGCTGATGCGTTCCTGAATGGCAACCATTTGGCGACGGAAGTCAACAAGCTGCTCGTATTCCCGCAGCCCTCCTGCTGCGTTCATCAGCTCGTTAAACTGCACTATAAGTGGAAAAACGAGGTCTGCATCGTCTAGCTCATGAATTTTCGCTTCGACGGCTTTGGAAAACTCCTCGACCATTTGATACAAACCGACCGTCTGCAACTTTGGGACTATGTTGCTGATGCGTTCCTGAATGGTAACCATTTGGCGACGGAAGTCAACAAGCTGCTCGTATTTTCGCAGGCCTCCTTGTGCTGCTTCTATCAGCTCGTTAAACTGCTCCATAACTGGAAAAACGAGGTCTGCGTCGTCTATCTCACTAATTCTCGTTTCGATCTCGGATCTAAATCTCTGCAGGGTTGCTTCAGCGGTCCGACGCTTAGTCTGAACGCGCGCGCTACTTTCCCGAAGTTTGATGAGCTGCTTGCTGAGGACAAGTCGGTCAGGACGCTTCTTAGGTAGGTGATACTGATAATCCCTCATTAGGGCTTCGTAAGTCCCGAACAGTTGGTCAAAGGTAGCGGCTTCTGGCTCGACAGTCTTAAGTTCACGTAGAGTGTCGCCCAGAATCTGGAAGAGCATTTGGAATGTTTGATCACTGAGCTCGGACTGAAATCTCAGGCTAGCTAGCCTGTCTTCGAGAAGGCGACCACGCTCTTGAAGTTCACCGAGTTCATTGAGTGACGGGATTCCAGCTTCGATTGACGCCCTGACGCTCAGCAGGTCATTGAGCCATTCTCTGAGCGGACGTAACATTGGTGGAGCACTCTCGTGCCAGCGGGTGGAGTAAGGCAGCAACTGATGCATGCCGTAATCGACCTCGGACAAGGAAGGAACGGGAAGTTCTTTCATCGCACGAGCATACTGTTCTACCGCGATCATGACTTCGCGTTGTCTGAGCTCCCGCTGCAAACGCCTATGTTCCTCAGGCGCAGCGAACAGTGCAGGTATGGAAATGAGCAGCCCCAATAAGATAACCGCCTCATACGTAACCGCCCGCTCGTCCCTCCCCAAGAGGCCGACGTTTAGCAATGCATAAAGCAGAAAGACGGCACCTGCTAGGATAAACCACCTCGCTCGCCTGCCGCCATCACCGAAATGAAGCTCCCATAGGCGTGAAATCACTTGCGTTTTCCCTGTTCACGGAAGAATAATGCGAGCCCTATTTTGTATAGCAGGTCCAATCCAAACAATCCGAAGACGCCAGCATAAAACCAATAGTGCATGGTTTCAAACGTCTGGACCCTCTCTTTGTCGTATCCTGTTGCTTCAAGCAGATGGAGTCCAAGAAAGCCTATAAGTAGGGCACAAATGATGAGGGTGAACACCACAACATCAACTATTATTGGGCGAGTCACGCGCATAATTTCGGCCCCGATAGGCTCCGGCGCGTCGGTTTCTTGTGGTTTGTTCGCTGAGCCTTGCCCCATTTAACCAATCCTCATTCCGGCCCAGCCCTTCTTGAGGCCGTCGCGTCTCCTACTGGGGACCGCCTAGTTGCTCCCGTTTCCCAACAAGTTCGACGCGAGGAAGTTCTCCTCCTGTTGTGGACTGGGACTGGCTGGTAATCCTTCATCCGTCTTCGCCACGGAATAATGAGGTGATTGTATCGCGTACCACGTCGCGAATCAGAGTGCAGGTTCACGAGTTTGGCGCGTCGAGTCCCAGATCACCATGAGCCAGACTTCAAATGGTCTTCCAAAAGGCTTGTCCACGGCGGGCCGCGAAGGTTCCGAATCCCGCGACTAGCCAATTCATCGTCCCGTCGTTTCAGTTCCAAAAGAGGATTCGCTCGGCAAGGGCGGCCTGGACAGGCGGACAGTCAAGGCGTATTCGCGGCAGATCGATTCCGGATCTTCACATCCACTCGGAAATGGAACGATGCAGACGGCCAGAATAGCTAGCAGCCCGTATCTAAACCGTCCGATTTAGGGGTGAGCAGAACAGCCCCCTTATGAGAACCGGTGAGTCTGGCGTCACTTACACAAGTTCGCGGACCATAGCTTGGACGGGCCTTCTATGGCGCCCATAAAGGCCAGAAGGGCAGAAACAGTATCGATAAGCTGCTCGTGAGCGGCTCTGGGCTTGCCCGCTCCATATATCGACCGCATCAGCAGCGCCAGATGACACGCGGCCGCCTGGAGGAGCAGCTTTCTGTGGACATTGCCGATGCCGCGATCATACAGCCGGTCCTTGCCGCCGGTATCGAACTGATGCGCGAAGTTGCGTTCGATTCTCTCGCCACGTTGGCTCTGTAATCGTTTGCCCCTGTCGAGAACCTCGTTCAGGCGGCTACAGAAAGGATGACCCGGAGCCGCCGGCAACTCGCCGCCGTACCACGACGCCTCCTGCCGCTCCCTCTTCTTCCGCGGGCGAAATCGAAACCTTCTTTTCCCAGCACGGCAATGACGTCTGTTCGGTGCCTCAGGTGCCCGGATCTGACATTGGATCTTAAGTGAACGCTTATGGGGCTCCGCCCGGGCTTTGCCCCGGCGCGGCGCAAGGGTCACGAGCCGTCCGCCACTTTTTTCAACTGCTCAAAAAAGTGGCTACCGGCCTCGCTACGCTCGCCCTTGTCGCCTTGCCGCCCCACCCTCGGCGGGAGCCAGAGGGTCAGGGGGGCAGACCCTCACAACAATTGTGGAAAGGCCAAACGAGGTACCGGCTAATGAGCGAACACCAACTTTACGCCCTATTTGTATTCTTGCTCCGCATGACGATTGCCGGGTGGAGACCAGTCGTGCGACGGCAGAGAGAACCCCGCGACGGAGGAGTGACACGCAAATGAACCAAGAAGACTGGAAAGACCGCCTGAATAATAAAGCCTACCCGCTCGCAGACCGGATGGAATCCTTTTGGATGGGGCTAAGCGCGACCGACGATGCGGCGTCGCACGTGGTCAGGCAGCTCCGGGCGTTCACCGCTGAAGTCCGGGAAGAAGCCGACCGCTTAAACGCGCTCGTCACCGCGAACACACCGATTACGATCTCGCGCCTCCGCGTGAGCGAGTGTGCCGCCGACGAAGTACTTATCGAGACGCCCGACAGGGAAGCCACCGGCAAAACCCTACGCGCCGCCTTAGATGTGATGCTGAGAGCGCCTGCCCGGAGCCAGCGTCCCCCAACGCACGAGTTTCAGGCCGGCAGTAACGCTCGCGTCACCGGCAACAGTTTATCCGAGAATCCCTACCGTTTCACCGTGCACGACGACGCAGAACAGCAGTGGGACGCGGGCTGGAAGGCCATGCACTACCGTCTATTCTCGCCGCTGCCGACCCCGAGCGGCGCGCCCTTGTTTTCGAGCTTGTCGCGGTACGGCAAATCCTAGTGGCGCTCATCCTGTATTTGGGCACGAACGGGGCTGCCATCACTATCGAGCAGCTCCGGGCTGTGCAGCGCACGGCCGACGACAAAGCCAAAGCTAGAGCGCTCAAACTGCTGGCAAAGGCAGCAGCTAACGAGCCCGAATACTTGGCCGTCGAGCCAAGTCAAGTCCCAACGTCAAAGGAGGACAACTCTCATGTCCAATGAACATACATACGCCGTCACAATTAACGAGGCCTCGACCGGCCGAAAGCACCGCTGGACCATCCTCGCCGTCTTCGCGATCCTGGTCAGTATTGGCGGAGGGTTGTACCTCCGCTACCTGCAACTCGCCCCGCTCCAGCAGTTCTACGCGCGGTACTTTCTGTACGCCAGCTACCCCGGTTTTTTCGGCAATAAGTTCGAAGACGCTCGCTTCCTTGAGATGACCGACCGCGGCCGGAAAGCCTGGCCCGCGACGGGCGACATTACCCTAAATACCCAAGGCGACGGCTTGGTCCTGAGCCCGGCGGCATTACGGCGCGGCGTCACCGCGCTCCGCCTCCGCCCATACCCCAACCTGACCCCGGCGCAAGTGAACGCCTACCTCCGCCGTTGGGTCTACAACGGGCGGTCGGTGCCCGGCGTCTTTGCCCCCGTCTTGATGATGCTTGCTATCACCGGTCCTCTCCTCATCGTTGGTGGCATCACTGCCGACACCCGCTATCGGCGCGAGCTCCTAAAAGGCATCTTGCTTCGCGGGCCGCAAGTCCTCACCCGATACGCCTTCAACCAGGCTTATGGCGGTGATGGGATCGCGTTCCCGACCAAAGATTGGCCGACGTTCCGGGAGTTCTGCGGGTGGCACATCTGGCCAAAAGTGCCGCCTCAACGTAGGCGGCTACCCAATCTCCACCACGGCATGACGAACGCCGCGAAGCACAATGTCCGGATGGTCCTTGGTCTCCAAGGGATGGGCCAGCTCCAGGCGTTGTATGGGGACAAGATGGCCCAGGTAATCCTCAGCCAACCCCTTACCAAAACGTTCCTCCGAACCGGTGAGCCCGACGCGGCTGACTGGATTAGCCGCGCGATCGGTGAGCAGGAGTGGGAGCAGCTCCGCGAAACCCGCAGTCGCAGCGAAGGAATCGTGAGTTTTCGGCAGCCCTGCGTGATTTACGGCGATTTTTCTGGAGGTCTGCCGTTAGGTCGCCGCACGTCTCCCTTAAGGTGCTGTGCGCGGGATTGAGGCGCCGCCTCCTAATCGTGTCTGGTAGGATGTTTCAGTCTTTGCTTTGGCTTGCCGCATCTTAGTCGGCATAGTACCCCGCCCTCGTCTGAACCGTTAGGCCGGGCTGCCTTGTGGTCAGCCGGATTTTGTGATACTGCCCTCCGCCACCTTTTCGCTCGGGCGTGTATCCAATGCTGTATTGATTGCGTAGCTGCTCTTCGATTGACGCGAATATCTGCTCGATAGGCCGATTCTCGGAAAACTCAAAATACTCCCCACCCGTTTCCCGGGCCAGACGTTGCATCGCACGCTTGCCTATAGCATGAATAAAGGGACGAAATGCAGCCACTCCCGGGTCTATTGTCTCTATTTTTGTTATTTTATTGAAGAGAATCGAGTAGATGATGGTGTCTGCCCGCTGTGCGAATTCGATCGCGGTGGCAATAGTTGTCGGGCTGCGGACATCAATGCCGTCGCCGAGAATGATGAGGGCCTTACGCCCCGGTTGTTTTCTCATTTGCCCCTCGGAGCAGTCGCGAACCGCCTTATAGAGCAGCGTCCCGACCCGTCCTGGAACTGCGAGTTTGTCGAGGGCCGAAGCCAGTTCTGTGCGTGAATAAGTCAGATCCTGTAAGACTTCCACGCGGTAGTCGAAATGAGCTACGAACGCAAGGTCTTTGCCTTCGCGCAGAACTTTGTCGAGAAAGGTGTAGGCCGCCAGGCGTTCATCTTTGATCAACCATTCCCCAGAACGGCCGGTATGTTTGTCGAGAAAACCAGACTCAATCACTCTTCTACTGGTATCCACGAGAATGCCGATCGTCAGCGGGAGGTCCGATTCTCGTGAAAAATACAGGATCGTCTGAGGGACTCCATCCTCTTCAAGGAGAAAGTCTTCCCTGTTGAGATTTGTGACGACACCGCCACCCCTGTCGTGCACCGTTGCAAGTAAGGTAACGACGTTGACTTCAGTGGAAAATTTGGGCTCCTGCGCGAAGGCGCTGAAGGCGGCCCCTAGCATCAAGTCGCGTCGTGTCATTCGCATAATTCGAGAACTACGGAGGACCGTCATGCCACGTTCCTGTGCTCTAAGTCGCACCTTTCTTCGATTCATTCAGGATAAGGTCGAGTCGCATCGACCCGGCTTCACCATCACAGTTCATATCTATTGACCTCGGTGGCGATGGTTTGCGGCCAGAATCCGGCGAACCGAAGTACGGCCAATCTTTAGATAGCGAGCGATCTCTGCCTTCGCCACACCGGCGCGATATAGATTCCTAATCTCGGCGGCATGAAGCCCTGCGGTTATTGGCCTGCCCAGTCGCGTACCATTGTGCCGCGCCTCAGCCAAGCCAGCGCGTGTCCGTTCCCGCAGTATGTCGCGTTCAAACTCAGCGAAGATAGCGAGCAGGCCAGCCATGGCGCGTCCCGCCGGCGTAGTCAGATCCAGTGCTTCTGTCAGCGATACGAAGCCGACGCCGAGATGTTCGAGTTCCTGCAATGTTGCGAGCAGATCGGTCACAGACCTGCCCCAACGATCCAGTCGCCACACGAGCACGATGTCGATCTCGCGGCGGCGCGTGGCCTCGATCAATCGTTCGCGAGCCTGCCGCTTGGCGGCGCCGGAGCCGACCTCACGCACTTGCAGAGCGACGGTCCAGCCCCGCCGGACAGCGTACTCACGCAAGGCGCGGAGTTGCATTGGGAGAGTCTGCTGATCGTTCGTGGACACGCGGGCATACAGGCCAGCCCGCAACATTTTCGACTGTTGGCGTGCCTGGCCAAAAACGTGGTCCAATTGTGCTTTTTCAAAGGCCCGTTTTACAGGCATTCGGGAGGCCTGTTCTGCCTGGCCGCCGTTGATCCTTTTCGGCCAGGCAGGATTCATCATATTACGCGGCTGCGGCCATGGCTAGTCGCGCCAGTGTCTCGCGGTAATTCCAAGGCATCCACTCTGACGGGTTCTGCTTGAGTTCCTCGGCGTGCTGCAGCAACTCGGTGAGATAGTCGAACGAGTTGACTCCATTCAGCTCGCACGTGTGGATCAGGCTCATAAACAGATCGCCCACCTCGGCTCCATTCTCCGTCTTATAGAACAGCGAGTTTTTCCGGTGAAGGATGGCCTTCTTCAAAGCCCTTTCGACCAGATTATGCCGCCTCCCGGATTATGCCGTGTGCTGTCGGCGTCATGCCAGTTTTGCTGGGGGAGATCGAGTTTGCCCGAGCGCAGCTATCGGCATAATCAGAGACTCTCCAGAAAGACCAACAGGGCGTCCTTCGGCCGGTAGCGGGCCGGCTTGATCCCGCTGGGACTGGCGTGGGCCAAGGCTCGTTCTTTGAGCTGCATGTCCGCGTGCAGGTATATCTGAGTAGTCTCGGTCGATTCATGACCGAGCCAGAGAGCAATCACACTCAGATCCACGCCGCGGCGGAGCATGGCCATGGCTGCGCCGTGTCTAAGGGTGTGCGGTGTCACTGTTTTGGACGCCAGGGAGGGACAGCTTTTGCGCGCTTGGGCAATGTGCCGCGCAACAAGCTGCTGCAAGCCATCAGCGCTGAGGCGCCTGCCGTTGGAACTCGGGAAGACAGGATCTTCCGGCTTTCCGCCTTGTTGTGACATCCATTCCCTCAGAACCTTGACGACATCCGGGCGGAGCGGCGTACAGCGCATCTTACGGCCCTTCCCGAGACAGCGAACATGAGCACCTGCCCCAAGTTCCACGTCTTGGCGGCGAAGTGATGTGATCTCGCTATTGCGCAGCCCCGTCTGAACGGCGACCAGCAGCAACGCCCGGTCCCGTGTGCCGATCCAGGTTTTCGGATTGGGCGCGGTCACAAGAGACGCGGCTTCTTCCTCCGTCAGGAACTCCACCGGGCCGCGGTCATAACGTTTCGAAGGTATGGCCAGAATGCGCTGGCAGTGCAGCCCCAACGCGGGCTCGCTGACCGCCACGTATCTGAAGAAGGCGTGCAAGGCTGCCAGGCGATTATTGCGAGTTCTGGCGCCGTTGCCGCGTGTGAGCTCAAGGTGTTCCAGGAACTTCCCAACGAAGGGCGCATCGATATCTTCCGTCCGGAGTTGGGATGGTACGCGTCGAAGATGCTTTGAGGCGAACTGGAGCAACAAACGAAAGGTGTCCCGGTAAGCCGCTATCGTGTGCGGGCTCGCCCCCAGCTGTGTCCGCAAACGATCCGTGAAGAAGAGCTGAACCAGAGACTGAAAACTGGAAGCGCTCATTGTGGACCTCCGAGCCGGTACGCCCCCAGGCGGTCCGTAGCCAGTTGAAGTAATTCCGGAACGGCTTCGAGATACCAGTAGGTGTGGGCGACATCCACATGCCCCAGATACGTAGCAAGCTTGGGCAGTTCACGCCCAACATCGAGGCCGGCGCGATACCATTCGATCAGCTTCCTCGTAGCGAAACAGTGGCGAAAATCCTGAAGTCTGGGACCCCGACCAATGCGCCGGCTTCCCGTCGCTGGTCGCACTCCAACTGCGCAGGAGATCCGGGCAAAGGTGCGGCGAGCGGCACAACTCTGTAACCGTTGGCCGCGCTCGGAAAGCAGGAAGGCGTTACTCCCGGGAGATGAACAGAGTTTGTCGCGCTGCTTGGCATAGCTCACCAGAGCCGCCCGTGTCGATTGCGCGAGCGGAACGAAACGGGATTTTCCGAATTTGCTCTGCCGAATCGACAAGATCCCGTTTTTGAGATCAACGTCGGAATTATCCAAGGCTAGAGCCTCCCCCGGGCGGAGGCCAGTAGCCGCGAGAAGCCCGATAAGCGTTGTGTAGGTCAACGCCCGCAGTCCCGTTGGCGAAACGAGGCGACCAGCTTCTGTCATCAACCGGCCAATCTCCTGCGGGCTGAAGATGTGCGGCTTATTGCGCCGTCGGCGCGATGGCAGGAGCCGATGTGGTGGAACCTGGCTGCGCGAGTCAATCGTGCTGAACCACGATGCAAATCCTCGTACCATCCCCAGCCGGCGAGCCCATGTGGCTCGTTGTACACCTTGCGGTTGCATGGCCCAACGGAGCGCGAGTTCAGAGGTGATGAACTCCGCTTTCTCGCGCTCCAGGAAATCGAGGAAGCGTTCGAGGGTGGCGGCTGGTTCCTGGAGTTTTGTCCCGAGGGCACGTCGAAGCGCTATATACTGCCTAAGCGCACGACGCAACGGTTTCATCGCGCACCTCTACGCGCCGGCCATGGCTGGGCAACCTCACGCAATGACTCGAAGGCCACCTGGGTGTAGCCGGATGTGGTCATTTGGGAGCGATGGCGAAGAACTTCCGCAATCTCCGGCAGAGAGGCGCCATGGCGAATCATCCGCGTTGCTAAGCCATGGCGGAACAGATGGGCGGCGCCACGCCCGGAGCGGCGAATCCCCGCTCGTGCGAGCGCTAAGCGCACGATGTGTCCCACCGCCGCCGGCCCAGTCAGACCGATACGCGGCGCCCACATTCGCAAGAAAATTCGTCGTGATTTGCTGACGCCACGATCCTTGCGAAGATAGGCGGCCAAAGCTTCACCGATATCCTTCAACAGGGGCAACCGCTCTACCGTGCGGCCCTTCCCACGGACAACGATCTCGGCAGTCCGCCAGCACACATCTTCCAGTTCCAACGAAACGATCTCGCCAGCGCGCAAACCAAGCCGGGCAAGGAGGAGCAGGATCGCATAATCCCGACGTCCTCTGGAAGTCGATCGATCCATTGCCGCCAGCGCACGAGTTACTTCTTCCGGTGCGAGAAAGGCGGGCGGAGTAGATTGGCGGAATTTGCAGACTCGGGGTACGGAAGGAGAGAGATCGACTGGCAGATGGCCGAATAGGAAGAGGAAGCGGCAAAACGAGCGCAGTGCTGTCGCCAGAAGGCGGACATACTCTGCAGAGCGATTTCGCGTCTGCATAGTGATGAAGTCCCGAATCGTGAGCGGCTTCAGTGATTGCGGGAAACCAGTGCCTGCGAATTTGGACGCGAGAAAGGTTTGGATGAGCGGCAAATATACACGGAGCGAATTCTCCGCGAGCCCGCGATCCTTGCGCAGGTGATTCTCGTACTGTTGAAGGAGTCCGGTTGTGGATGAGATGGCCGCTTGCGGGACCGGGTACTGACGATCGGACGTTTCGCGCAAATAGCCCAAGAACAGTCGCACGCCCCCAAGTTCGAACTTCAGACGGGACGTTTCTCCTCGATGCAATCGCCGTACGAACGCGCATACGTGACCATCGTTGAGGTCAATCGTGCCGATTCCTCTCCGTTTCACCCATCGGGCAAAAGCTCTGGCAACCGTTCGCTTTTTGCGAAGCGTTCGCTCTGCGTAACCAGCGTCGCGAAGGTGTTGAATGAAGGGTTCGATCTGATCATCAAGCAGGGGCTGCGCCCTGCCGGAGCCGGTTGTGGACATGAAGCATCTCCTTGTGGTGGCATCGCTGCCAGTCGGGAGAGGCGATACGATTATGCCGCGTCAGGAACCGTCAAGAACCAGGCGGGCTGCGTTAGAAGTGGGGCACACGGCATAATCCGGGAGGCGGCATAATGCTGCCACTGCCGCTAACGGCAGTGACGATGTTGTTGTCCACCGGTGCGCCTGCTTCGCGCAGAAAAAGGGTCAGCGGCATCCAGTGGCGCAGCATGTATTGAATGGCTCTCCCCAGCCCGGAATTGGGCTCGACTTGGTGCTCCGCCAGTTGCACCTCCATCCACTCTTTCAAGCTTTTCATTATTGGCCCGCTGTGTTCCTGGTGGAAAGCGAGCCGCTCCTGCGAAGTCAGCTTTTGTTCGCGGGCCAGTTCGTCGTTGTACCAGACGCCGCCCAGCGTCTCCAGCACGTAACGGCATTGCTCCGGAAAGTTTGCCGCGACTTCCACGAACTGGCGTCTTCCATGCGCCTTATCCGGTGCACTGGATAATGCGCATTATCTGGAGTTTGGTGTTATCCAGAGCGAATGCGTGCGGGGTGCGCAGAGCTTGCGAAATCATTCGTGAGTGTTGTGATAATTCCCTGGTGTGAAGCGCGTCCAACATTGCATGAGGGATTTGGTGAAGGTGATTGATGAGCGCGAACGAGCTGTTGTCGATTTGTGGCGCAAGTGCCGACTCTCACTCGGAACGATTGTAATTTACTTACAGTGGGTGCGGCGGTTCAGAAAATATTGCGACACGCGAAAGCTTTTGGAAACGGAGCAACTGACAGCCGTCGCGGTTCGGCGATTCACTCGCAGCTACGCGGGGCCTCGGCTGAAGGGGCGGTCAAGCGCCAAGAATAGCAGCAATGTCGCAAGCAACGCTCTCCATGCGTGGGCCTGCGCGTTGGGTAGCCTCGGTGTGCTGTTGCCACCATGGCGCGATAAACAGACGCCAGAGCTATCACCGTTGCTGAAAGAATACTGCCATTACCGCCGCGCCCACAATGGTGTTTCCGAGGGAACGCTTGTGCGCGACGTCGGCACCGCACGTGGCTTCCTCAAGCAACTGCGTCGCGAGAAGAAGTCCATTCGTTTGACGACTCTGGCCGATGTGGACACTTTCGTCCGAGAGCTTGGCACGCGCTTTGGTAAGCGCACGGTTGCGGATACCTGCAGTTCGCTGCGAGCGTTCCTTCGATTTCTGAAGATGACGGGCCGGTTGCCGACTGATCTCGCCAGTGGGGTGATCGCGCCACGATACCGGATAGATGAGAAGCCGCCACGCACTTTGCCGTGGAACGACGTGCAGAAGATCCTGCGTGCAATTCCTCGAAACGAAGCGCCTGGCAGGCGTGACTATGCGATCGTATTGCTGTTGGCGACGTATGGGATGGGTGCAGCCGAAGTTCTCGCGATTCGGCTGCAGGACCTGGACTGGCGCGGTGGTGTACTGCGGATCCGTAGGCCGAAAACCAGCGTGCCGATCGAACTTCCTTTGTTGCCCGCTGTTGCCAAGGCGATGACCGCGTACCTGCGATGGGAACGGCCGCCAGCCGGTTCGGTCCAGTCCGTCTTCCTACGTCAGAACATGCCCTACGAGCCGATCACCAGTTCGGCCATACGCTATCGCATCCGGCACTACGCCCGGCTGACGGGCATTCCCGCCAAGGTGATTGGTGCGCATGCGTTTCGGCACAGCCACGCCAGCAGGCAGATCGACTCCGGCGCCAATGTCAAAGTGGTCAGCGACATTCTCGGTCACCGCAGTTCGTCTTCCACCTCTGTCTACGTGCGGGTGGCGTTGAAACGTCTTCGAGCCGTAGCCCTCCCGGTGCCGCGATGAAGCAGATCTTTCGCGGTCCTATGGCCGCCGAGTTGCGAACGTTCCTCCAGTTCAAACGAAGCTTCGGCTATGGCTACATGCGTGCGGAGTTTACTCTCCGTGAGTTCGATCGCTTTCTCATCGACTACGCGGCCAAACACCGTCGATGGCAACTGGACCGCGCCGCGATTGCCTGGCTGGCAACCAAACCGGGCCGAAAACCGATCAGCGTTTCGGCCGATGCCGCGGTTCTCCGGCAGTTCTATCAATACCTTCGCCGATCGTCCAAGTCGGTGGCTACCGCGGAACCCATCTGGCCGCATCTGCCCACCGAGTCTTACTTCGTTCCCTATACGCTTTCCGAAAAGGACATCCTCCGTCTTCTGACGCTGTGCGCGGATCTCAACCGGCCGATCTTTCGAGCCGCACTCTACCGGGCGCTGATTCTGGTTCTGTACTGTACTGGAATCCGCTTTGGGGAAGCCCTGCGCCTGCGTGTGCGTGACGTGGACACTCGATCCGCAGTTCTCTTCGTCGACACATTTAAAGGACGATCCAGATGGGTTCCCTTTCATCGCTCGCTATCTCAGGAACTCGATCGATACCTTACCGCACGCCTGGTGTACGCACCATCGGACGGAGACGCTCGCTTCTTCGTCGGCGCCGACCGCCGCCGCTTGCCGGTCGAGACCGCGAGCGGTACCTTTCGAAATCTGTTTAGGCTGGCGGGATTGAAACCTGCCAGCGGCCGGATCGGACCGCGACCTTACGACCTGCGGCACGCTTTCGCGGTTCACCGTTTGAGCCGTTGGTATTCCCAAGGGGTAGACCTCCACACCCGCTTGCCCTGGCTGTCGACATATATGGGCCATGTCGACATCATCGGCACCGAAAGCTATTTGCACACGACCCCAGAGCTTCTGGACTTGGCTGGCAACCGCCTTCGTAGGCGATACAAAAGAACAAGATGTGAGGACGACAGCATATGAGCCGCTCCAAGTCTGAGTCGCTGCTCGGTCTGACCGAAAGCTTCTTCCACAGCTATTTGAGGAACACGCGGGGAGCCAGCCCCCATACCCTCCGAGCCTACCGCGATGCGTTGAAACTCTTCTACGTTTTTCTCGCAAATCAGAAGCGCAAGCCCGTGGCCGATCTGGGCCTCGACGATATCCGATCTGACGCAGTACTGGCGTTTTTGGATCATGTTGAATCGCGCCGAGCGAACTCCGCAGCTACGCGCAACTGCCGACTGGCGGCCGTACGCAGTTTTGTACAACATCTGCTGCGGCAGGATGTGACGCGAGCGGGTCAGTATGGATGCATTCTCGCGATTCGCAATAAGAAAGCAATCCGTCGAACGGCCATCTATCTGGAACCGGAAGAGGCCCGTGCGGTCATCGGAGCGGTAGATCGCCGGAATCAGAACGCAGAACGCGACCATGCCTTATTGCTATTTCTCTACAATACAGGCGCACGAGTCAGCGAAGCGTTGGCGGTACGAGGCGGTGACCTGCGGCTCGAAAAGCCGCGGCAGGTGCGTTTGCTCGGCAAGGGCCGAAAGGAACGTATCTGTCCCCTCTGGGCTGAAACGGCAGCCGCTCTTCGTCGCATTATGGACAGCGGAAAGCCAGATGATTGTCTGTTCAAGAATGCCCGCGAAATGCCGCTTACGCGGGATGGAGTCGCCTACGTGCTGCGGAAATACGTGAGGCTTGCGGCTCAGCACGCCCCGACACTACGAAAACGACGCGTCACTCCGCACGTCATGCGCCACAGTTGTGCGGTGGCGCTCCTCCAAGCAGGCATCGATGTGTCCGTGATCCGAGACTATCTCGGTCACGCCTCGGTCGCGACCACAAGCCGATACATAACGACCAATCTTCAGATGAAGCGGGAGGTGCTGGAGGCCTTTTGGAAGCGAGCTGGGCTTGACGCCGGTGCCCCTCGAAAGTGGCGACCATCACCGAAGCTGCTGTCATTCCTCGAAAATTTGTGACGTCTTATCTGGAGTCGAGATTCCGTCTGCGCTATTCCCGCTTCGGTCTGGTGGCGCTTTACCCTTTCGCTCTGGATAACACCAAACTCCAGATAATGGGCGAGGCAGTTGGCCAGCAGCAGCTTCACCCCTTCCGATAACTTAGGGGCATTCCGCGACAGTGCATCGCACATTTGGATCAGCGGCGGCAGACCGGGCGCACGTCGCTTCAGTACTTCCGCCAAGTTCTCCCCGGCATGCCTCCACCCGCTGAAGAATAGGGCAATGAGCCACACGCCCACCCGCGATACAATCCCGCTGGTGAAGACTCCGGTGCGTTCAGCTTTGCCCTCCGGCGCCGGCTCTCGCGCCAGTTTCAGAATGCGCATGCTGGTATCGTCGTTATGCGCCAGTTCGCCTTGCGCGGCCTGCCGGATCAGCTCTTCGAATGCCGGCCGGAGCAACTCGGCTTTCTTCTCGACCACTTCCCATTGCGTGGCCGCTGGCAGCGGAATCCCCAGATTGGCTTCCAGCCGCTCCAAACGCTGGAACGGCACGCCACTGCCATAGCGCAGTTGGGCGATCATGGCCGCCGCGTTATCGGCGTACTTCTTGTCGCCGGCTTCGGCCGGAGCTTCGGCGGTGAACACCTGCCCACAACCGTTACAGCGCAGTTGCTCCAGTTCATACGCCGTCGCTTCCAATGGTGGCCGCCCTGTGATTCGAATCAGGGTTTTGGGGTTCTTCTGGCGATACACTTTGCCTTTCTGGCATTCCGGGCAGGTGTCGCCGGACCGGAGCGTGGCATGCACCACGCTGATCCGGTGGGCGCCGGTGAACGCAGAGCCGGGGTTGCGCCCGTGTCCCGGCTTGGCCGACTTGCCCTTCGCTGCTGGCTCTTTCCCGGCTGGCTTGTCCGGGTTCTGATCGGGGAGTACAGCATCGGTTTTCTCCGTGGTGCGCCACCGGGGGGCCGCTCTTTCCGCCAACGCTGCCACTGCGGTTTTGACCTTCTCGCAATTGGCCTCGCTCATGGGTTGCTGCCGCGCCGAATCCAGGATCTGATAAATCTCCTCGAGATTGATTTCCATCCGTGGCTGAGGCGATCTTGCCATCTCTTACTGCTGGAGCAACTCGCGGAAGCGTGGCGTCAGAGGCAACCCGAGCACTTCCTTGATCGGGCGATTCGGCTTGTAGGTGTGATCGTTTTTGCCGCGCCCCGTGGTCAGTCCCAGAAACTTCCAGTTGGCAGCGCGATAACAAGTGCCGCGAAAGCGAGTCGGGTCGATGAACGTTTCTGCAAAGTACATCGGATGGTCATACATCCGTTCCCATTCCGGTGAGAGTTGGCTCGCCATTCGGCTGAGAATGTGCGAAGCCAGATGGGGAACCCGAACCCAGGGCAAAATCAGGTAGCGAGTGTTATAGGCCAGGAAGCGGATATTGCGCCGCCGCGCTTCCGCGCTCCAGCCGATGTAGCGATCCCGGCTGCCCAAGTGACGCGGCGCCGAACTCCACGCCAGACAGGCGATGGGCCGCCCCTTCGCCCAAACTAAAAATTTCAGGTGTTCCCCTACGGGTTGTTCATAAGCCAGGTAATGGTGCTGTTCCATCAGGCCGTTGAACAGCCGCTCGTGATCCGTGCGCCGCACCTGCTCGATCTCCACCGGCCGGAGTTCCGCCAAAGGACCAAGGATAGGAGTGGCATCAACGGGCATCGGCTCCGGCCGCACGCGCTCGACGAAGGGGTTGTGGGGCACGAACTTCACCGCCGGCAGTTGGATATGTCCAGCGCGGTCCAGCATCAGCAACAGACCGCGGCACACCATATCGAGCAGGGCGCCGTTGGCTTGCCTCCACTGCCAGGCTTCGCATAACTTCTCCGACAGCCTCCGCCGGCTCGCCCGCGGATGTGCCGCAATCAGTTCCCGGATATAGAGGATTTCTTCCGCAGTGACTACCCGCCCCCGGTATTTGAGTTCCGCCATTGAACCGCAGTATGCGCCAACTTTTTCTGGAACGCAAGGGGGTAGGGGTGTTTTTTACTTCAGCGCGTTCACCCGCCGCCACATAGGCGCCGCTCGCACTCGGGACACATCGCCGGCCGCCATCAGCAACTGCGCCTCATAAGCCTCCAGCGGCTTCGCCGGCGCTTCCGATTCCGGCCACCATACGAATTTCCCTTTAGACAAACGCTTTTGTGCCAGCCAGTATCCTTGGCCATCATAAGTAAGGAGGCGAATCGAGGTCCCGCGGCGACTGCGAAACACGAACACACATCCGGAAAATGGATCTTCGACAAGCTTCTCCTGACACAACCGGGCCAGGGAATCAATGCCCTTGCGGCCGTCCACCGGCTCGATCGCCACCAGCACGCGCATTTGCGCAGTGATCTGGATCATCCCTGTGTCTCGTGCCAGGCGCGCAGCAAACCGGTCCAATCCGGCGGGACCGCGGCTTTCCACTGAATACGCATCTTGTCTCCGGCGCGTGACTCAAACTCGATCACGCACTCTGGCAAGGCTGCCCCGCCACCCCCGATCAGTTCGACAAACGCTGGTTGGTTCTGCTTTCTCGATTGGCTCGGCATTCCGCCCAGCCGCTGCTTCAACCGGGTATAGTCCAACCGCAGCGGATGTGCTACGGCATAAATACCGTACTGTCGAGCCAACTCGACCGCCGCCTGCCACAACGATTCCGGCAGCTTCGTCCGGCCAGGCCGACTGCTGCGAAACTGCTCCAACTGGCGCTGCAGTTGTGTAATCGCTTCTGGAACAGGTGCTGCAATCTTATGGTTCATGAGTGTCGGACCTTGCGACTCCCATGAACTTAGCAGTTCGGGTTAGTCGAAATCACGCACGATTGCCGGAAACTCACACTCTTGCGACATGCCTGCCCAGGTTGGCAGCCATAGAGCCCTTGAAGCGATTGCCTCTGCACGAGGACAATCCGCGCGATCGTCGGCAAATACAGGATTCTTCGGAAGGGCTGGCCATACAGGGCGAGCGTCAACGCCATTGCGCGAGCAGGATGCCAAGACAGATGCCCGCTTTTCGGTCGCCACGGTGTAGAGCCAGACCGACTCACCGGCCCACGCTGCGACCGGCCTTCGCTGTAGGGGCAGCGATTGGAGGGCGGAATCATAACTGTCAGCTACGCGTCTCCGGGCCGCGATCAGATCATCCCAGCGCTCCATCTGGCCTAGAGCCACCGCAGCCACCAGGTTTGCCATTCGATGATTCGAGCCGATTTCCGTGTGCCAATAGCGGCGGTGGGGGTGCATACCAAAGGAATTCTGAAGTGAACCCCTGGAGTGAGACACGAAGTTAAGGGGGTAATCGCCGTTGGTTGCGAAAGCGTTGGCGGCGAGGTTACGGTTGCTCCACTCTGAAACTACCTGAGCGAAGGATAGGGCTCTCCAGGGATGGAACCCGAGCGTCGACTCAGCGGCCGGAATGGCCGGGGCGGCGTCAGCCGCCCCGTTGGAGATCAGCCATTCTGGCGCAACTGCGTTAAATCCCAGGGTCGCAGGGACAGAGTCCCCGATTGGCAGCGCGCGATAACGGATGCAGCTCATGACGTGGCGCCACTCTCGAATTCGGCCGGTGGGATATACCCGAGAGCCGAATGAAGCCGCTTCTGATTGTATACACGCTCCAGAAACTCACCAATGGTGGAGCGGGCATCCTGAAAGTCGCGATACTCGTTGCGGTAGACCTCCTCTTGTTTCAACGTCTTCATGAATGACTCGCAAGCCGCGTTGTCGTAAGGATTCCCTTTTCGGCTCATGCTGATGATGGCGCCGTGCTGCTTCAGCATCTCCGTGTAATCGTGGGAAGCATACTGCACGCCGCGATCGGAGTGATGCACCAGGCCGGGCGAAGGTTGCCGTTCGATCAGTGCCATGCGCAACGCCGTAACCGCCAGTTGGGCTTCCAACGTGCGGCCGAGCGCCCAGCCGATCACGCGCCGCGAGAACGCATCCAGCACCACAGCCAGGTACACGAACTCCGTGCGCAGTCGAATGTACGTGATGTCCGCTATCCAAAGCTGGTTGATTTTCGTGGGCTTTATCTCCCCGGCCAGGTTCGGGTAGACCGGCAGGTTGTGCCGCGAGTCGGTGGTAACCACAAACGCACGCCGCCGCACGCACAGCAGATTGTCTTCGCGCATCATTCGCAGCACGCGTTTGTGGTTGACCTCGAAACCTCGCTTTTGCAGTTCATAAGTAATTCTTCGATAGCCATACGCCGGTGATTCCAGCGCGACCTTCTGGATCTGGTCGCGCAGTTCCATTTCGACCGGTGTGGCTTGGCGCGGCAGGCGCCAGCGGTAGAAACCGGCCCGGCTCAGGCCGGTCATCTGACACAGTGCGTTCACGGCTTGGCCGTTCGCCGTGGCTTGCTGGATTTCTTCAAACAGGCATCCGCGCCACTGACGACGGCCGGCGGGTGATGATCCCTGAAATGCTGTAGCGCTTTTTTTAGGAAATCATTCTCCATCGTGAGCTGGCCGATCTTGCGTTCCAGCTCGGCGATCCGTCGGGCATCGTCGAGCGCTGGCGGATCGGCGCGTCGCCCGATGCCGGGAAAAGCCGATTCTCCTTTGGCGCGCCACTCTCCGCGCCAGCGTTCCAGCAATTTCGGGCTCAGTTGGTATTTCCGCGCAATTTCACCGTTGGTAGAGCCGGCATCCAAGGCGCGCATGGCAGCGATCTTCAGATCGCGACTGTAAACCGATCGGGCCAAATCCATTCCTCACTCCATTCAATGTATTTGGTCCTTAACTTTCTGTCTCAGTTTTGGGGTTCACTCCATTCAGCCTCCTCACACCCTCCGCCAAGCTCCTGTCGTTTGTGACCACGCACCCACCCTCGCCGCTAGTAATGGCCTTGTTCGCATCGAAGCTGAAGATGGCGGCGTGACCAAGCGAACCGGCCGGGCGACCCTTGTAGGTGGCACCGTGAGCTTCCGCTGCGTCCTCGATTATCGGCACTCCAAAGCTTGTCAGTTCGTCGTAATCGCAAGGATGCCCCAAGACGTCAACGGCGATGATTGCCCTCGTTCGCGCCGTTAGCAGCTCCGCGACCTTCACGGGATCTAGCGTCCAAGTCTCTAGAGTAACATCGCAGAAAACGGGCGTAGCGCCGACGACGGCAACTGCGAGGGCCGGACTGGCGAAAGTGAACGCAGGCACAATCACTTCGTCCTTAGGACCAATGTTCATGGCTCGCAGCAGCAGCTCAAGCGCCGATGTGCCTGACGCAGTCGCAATCGCGTGTTCGGCGCCTGCGCGTCGAGAGATGAGGTCTTCGAACCTCTTCACATGGGGCCCAGAAGATGAAATCAGACCCTCATCAAGTGCCTCCAACACATAGCGCCTCTCGAGTTCGCTGAGGCACACCGATGACAGCGGTACGTTGTTCATGCTAGGAGTTCCTCGAGATTATTTGGCTAAACCACTCGGTGATTTCGTGGAGGCCAACATCAAAGCAGTCTATTCGTTTCAAAACCGAGTTTCTTGATCTCACAGTACGCGACATTATAATCTCTGCGATCCGGATTGGTCCGCTCTTCATCTACCTCGACCTGCAATCCCGTCAATTCGCTCACTCGATTGACGAGATCCATCTTTGTAAGTTCGAGCAAGATCCGGTTCGCTTGCGAAAGGCTCAGCAGTAGAAGGATCCAAGCCATCTCGCAATCCCCTCCAATCCTTGATAAATGGTTCGTTCGGTGACATTCATTACTTGTAGCCTTTGCCGAACCTCCTTTTTGAGCGATGCAGGAACAGGAACACCCCAGTGAAACTCAGGATGCTTTCCGAGCCAATCCCAATGATCACTGCTCACATCTGCCATCATCGAAAACAGCGCGAACTGGTTCACGATTCGTGGGCTGAGTGAAGGAGGCTCGAACCAAATTAGAGCCTCCCCGGATACGTCGCTGTCGAACTGCCGAAGGCCACTAGGAAAGGCTGTTCGGAGCGTTTCCAGTAAAAACATCTTTGCACTTTGGGAAGCAAGGTGGTTTTTCAAGAGATCTGGCAAGGCGTCAAGTGTGTCTACACGTGAGACGCACCATACCATGCCATCGCAATCAAACTTCGAAGTGTCTTCGGTCGCAAAGAAGAGAGCTACGTATGGTGAAGAAGTCCAGTCGAGCAATCGCGTTGGCAACCGATAGTGTTGGCCAAGTAAGATAACATCCCAGTCCGTGAATCCGACCGTCAATTGCTCCCTGGCGTATGTGGAGAAGGTCTCAATGACTCGACGTTCACGCCACCGTAGTTCAGACACTGGATGGACCTTCCCTGGCCCGCCAATCCTCTGGATGCTGGTCCGAAGGTTGCCGTAGTTTTCCGACATTCCGCGAAATGCAATCCTCGGACGATAGTTTCCATATGAATCAATTGATCCACGCCAAAGCGCAGCATTGAGCTCGTCCCACGTCTTTGGAGTCTCGACAATGTTCATGACATTCTCGCTGTAGTGGAGCTCACGGTCGAACTCGGAATTCCTGACCAGGTACACGAGTGCGCTGAGCGAATTCCTGCAGCGCCCGCGCCGTCTCCCGATACTCCAGAACCGGAAGTTGTAAAAGTGAAAACCAACCGAACCGAGCGACTTCGTTCGCAGGTACCAGTTCCTCTGTCAAAAGGGTTACTTCGTAGAAGAGGTTGAGGGAGAATTCCCCTTGGGTCCCGTAAGCATCGACTTTAGCGCTGAGAAGTTGAACCACAGCCACATGTGCTGTCAGTTCCTCGTGAAGTTCCCTCTCAACTCCGTCTTCAGGATTCTCACCGAGACGTAGAAAGCCTCCTGGTAGATCCCATCCCCGCGTTGAATCGTGCCCCTGAACAAGCAGGACCGATCCATCGCGGACAATGATCGCGCATACCGCCGGCTTGGAATTGAGATATTGCACCGCATTGCAATCCAAACAGCGGTACGCATCCTCGGGGGGCTGGCGCAAGAGTCTGCGCGAACCGCAGGCAGGGCAGAACACAAGATCAGTCATTATGTGACTCCGTAGTCAAGCTGGATTCTTCCGCAGCACTGCACCCGTTTAAGCGATCGGAGGTCGCGAGGGAACCTCAGATCGGAATTCGATGCCACCCAGGATAATCCTAGCACCTTCACCGGGATAGGTCGTTGCTCTGACACGCAGTCGAACCTCCTCGTCGCTCATGCCCGCAGAAACCGTGGCCAGTTGCTGGTACTGCCGGCGAGTGAATGGTCGACGTGACCAACCATGTTGCGACTGTGGCAGACTCTCGCCCCGGGCGAGTTGGAAGAGGATGTCTTGGAACAGAGCCTGCAATACGATGTAGGTCCGGAGCTTGAGAGTTTCGACGGTTTCGTGTTCGATTGTTCGGAAGCGTCTCTCTTCGATCACCGCACCCGTATCCACGGTGCTCGCCATGTGGTGACATACGCAGCCATACTCGGCGGCGCGCTCATGAATCGCGAACGAATAACAGCCGTAACCTGGATAGTCGCACGAACCGGGATGAAAATTGATGGCCACTTCAGATCGACTCAGGAGATCGGCCGGTATGACCCATGGGGAACGATAAGAGAGCAAAGCAAACCACCGGTTCGGTATTATAGCCGGAAGTGGATCGTTCGCCATTCCCTGATGCACAATCAACCGGTCGCCAAACGCGATTCGGGACAGCGTGACTGCCTGATCGCACCAAGAATCGTTCTTGGCCAGGAGCAGGACATCCCCACCCGTCCACGTTCCCTTGAATTCCGCAGATTCTACCATGATAGCTGCGACCCTTTCCGCCGGCACTAAGCGAGGCCACCATCGCACTCTTTTGCTGGCACCTGCACCGTATTGTAGTAGCTTCCTCAGTTCTTATCTCAGGTCGGTTGTCAAAATTAGGAGTCTTGAGTATCGTCACAGCCTTGTGGTTCGCCGGCTCGGCCCTCATTGTATACCGCCACGTCTCTCCGGAAACGGCGTTCGAGGACGTTTCGCCGGACTCTGCCGGAACGCCGTCCGCGTCATTTTGACGTAAAACGCCTTACGGTTCCTTGTGGTGTCCAATGGTCCGGACACGCGTTGCCGTTCCCCGACATGGCGACGACACGCTCATGTGGACTTCTTCCAACTGGCCGGCGACAGGTCTGTCGAGGAGATCCTGTTGATGAGAAGCTGATCCGACTAATGTGCGATCATATCGTGGTGCTCGTCGTTGTAGATACCTGCATCTTCGCAGAAGACTATCATTTACGGGCGACGCTCGTACGACTGCTCATTGAACACTGCTCGACAGCTGGGCATCAACTTGTTGTACCCGAGGTCGTCGTCCGGGAGGTGGTAAATCGGTATCGAGAGAGTATTGAAGAGCGGCGGTCCAAACTTCTGAGTGCGGCGATGGCGGTCAAGGACGTCACCGGCCGAGAGTTCCAGATCGACTATTCGTCCGACCAGCTTCGGGCTGACATTCAGGCGTACGACCACGAACTTCGAAGTGCGATCATCGGCCATGGTGGTAAGATTCAGCCAATACCGAACACGTCGCATGACGCCCTCGTTGGTAGAGATTTGGCTCGACGCAAACCATTTAGCAAGACCGGCAAAGGATATCGAGATGCGCTGATTTGGGAAAGCGTCTTGGAACTCGCTGCCGCTGGGCCTGATATCGCAGTCATCACAACGAACAAAGAAGATTTTGCAGAAAAGGATTTCACGTTACACCACGATCTGCAGAAGGATCTTGAAGGGCGCGGAATCGCAGTTGAACGCGTCACGTTGTATGTAACACTGAAGGCCTTTGTCGACCGATATGTGATCATCGCCCTGCCGAAACCACACCAGGAACTGGCGAGATTCACGCTAGCAACGGTTCCAAATTTCAGCTTGGAAGTCGCAGTTGAGCAAGTCGCATTAGACAACCTGCCTCACCGAGAAATTAGCGCTCGGGCGCTCGGGCGACCTAGCGAACTTGAGAATCCAACGATCTCGATGATCGGCAGCCCCAGTGACATCATTGTGCTCGATCAGCGTGAGCTTGAAAGCGGCGAGCGTCTGATCGAATTCTCCGCCGATATTGTTGACTGTTTATTCGACTGCTATATCGAAAAGGGCGAGTTTTTCTACCTCCGGGATGATCAAGGATTAAGCGTAAACGAGGGGGACTGGAACGAGCGGTACATGACGGCCCAGTTTTACGACTCGGTTCGTGTTACGGCTTACCTGACCCTAAGCGCGCAAGGAAGCATCACGTCGTCCGAGGTTGCTGACGTCACTGGTGCGCCGAAGACAACCGAGGATAACCTAGACTGACGAATGGCATACGAGTGGGGACGATTCATCTGGTGGCTGTATCACGACCCGAACGCCCCAGGGGTTGTGCAGGCGTTTACGGCGATCGTTACGGCCATTCTGACCGGAACCCTGATATTTTTCACGTGGCGATATAATCGCCTGACCCGACAGAACGTCGAGATTGCCGCTCGTATGGCCACAACCGCCGCTAAACAGCTGGCATCGGGCTATCAACCTGAATTGGCGATTGACTTTACTGAGATGGCGTTTGTAACGGGCAGTTTAGTCGGCACGACTCGTAACGCTATGCTTGGCCTCCTGGTAATTCTAAGAAATACTGGCGAGCATCCTATAAAAATCCGTGAATTGATGGCCGGGGTCATTGGCATTACAACACCAGTACAATTGGGAGGCGTTCTTGTGCCTTCCGGCTTAGTCTTGATGCCGGATAAGGAATTTCGCACCCGCCTTACGTTGGATACCGGGTTGCCATCGGTCGATACGAAACGTGTGTCTGCGATGGTCGTTGTGCACTGCAGCGATTTGGCTGAAGTGAGCGAACACCGCTTTGTTTATTCAGAATCAGACGGTCTGCGGCATTCTCTGGGATTCAAGTGATTGACGACTGCCGAGGACTGGCCCCATGCGGGCGGTGAAGTCCCAGATTTCAAATGTTACCCCAGGCACACCCAAATGTGCTCGTCACGCCGGGTAAGGTCCTGGCCCTAGCGGACGGCACTTCGGCCGGCCCCACCATCGCATAGCCGCATAGGTCTAGTAGAGTTCGTGTCACCTCCACTTGACGAAAAACGCCCGACGCTGATATCTAATGCACGACAATAGATCTTCGGTGCCGCCTTTTTCCAGACCGCGAAGAGACGAGACGATGCTGCCGCACTGACCATCGTTGACAGAACACGCGCTGCGGTCCAAGACAGCTTATGCGACCCACCCAGAAACCGGTGTCGCCTTTTCCAGGAAGCCTGTAGCCGCGACCTTGAAGGATTCGTGGCCAAACGGTGTTCAAGTCCCTAGGTCTGCGGACCCACCATCTCGGGCCATTGGCTGAAGATCAAGAATCCTGCCTACTCTCACACTTGGGGGCCGACACGAACTCTTTAACCGCAACAAAACCGCTCTCCCAAAACGCTAACGCCCGATACCGGGGACTTCATTGGAACCCCTGCGGTCCCAGCGTAGTTTAACAGCGCGGCCCGAACCGCCCTCGGTAATCACTCAAAACCGGCCATACATAATCACCTGAAAACCGGCCAACGATAAACCATCACTCGGGACGTTGAGTCCGACGCGGGGGCGGTACCCTCCGTCGATGTGAGCAACGTCTTGAACGAGGAAAAGAGACAGCAAGTAATAGCTTTAGGGCGTCTGGGATGGTCGCTGCGGCGCATCGAGCGAGCCGCACACATCCGGCGGGAGACCATCGGTGCATACCTTAGAGCCGCCGGAATCCCGGTACGGTCGCCCGGAGGGTGGGGACGGACGCCACCAAAACCGGCCAACGAAGTGATTACCGACCCGCCGGCAAAACCGGCCAATGAGGTGATCACCGACTTTGGCGCGGGGTTGAGCGCCGGAGGACAGCAGCCAAGTCCCAGCCGATCGGCCAGCGCCAGTGCGCCTTTCCGGGATGCCATCGAACTCGGCCTGTCGCGTGGCCGCAATGCCATGGCGATTTGGCAGGACTTGGTGGACAACTGCGGCTTCACCGGCAGCTACCAGAGCGTGCAGCGCTTTGTCCGTAAGCTGCAGCCCGGCAACTCGCCGGAAGCCTGCGCAGTAATCGAGACCGCTCCGGGTGAAGAATGCCAGGTTGATTACGGCACTGGCCCCATGGTCCGCGATCCGGTCACCGGCAAGTATCGCCGCACGCGGCTCTTTGTGATGACGCTGGGCTACAGCCGCAAGTCCGTTCGCCTGCTGGTGTTTCGTTCCAGTTCACAGGTCTGGGCTGAGTTGCATGAGAAGGCTTTTCGCAGGATCACTGGCGCGACGCGTGTGGTCGTACTCGATAACCTGCGCGAAGGCGTCCTCACTCCGGACATCTACGATCCTACGCTCAATCCGCTCTACCGTGACGTTTTGCGACATTATGGGGCCGTCGCACTTCCTTGTCGCATAGCGGATCCAGATCGAAAAGGAAAAGTGGAATCCGGTGTCGGACACGCCCAGAAAACGCCGTTGAAAGGGCTGCGCTTCGAAAGCTTGGAGGAAGCCCAGAGCTATCTGGACCACTGGGAAGCGCGTTGGGCGGACACGCGCATTCACGGTACCACCAAGCGCCAAGTGGCCGTCATGTTCGCCGAAGAGAAACCGGCTCTGCTGCCGTTGCCTGTGGAGCCCTTTCGCTATTACCAGTACGGCGAGCGCACCGTGCATCTGGATGGTTGCGTGGAAGTCGAGGCGGCCTACTATAGCGCACCACCGGGTTGGATCGGCCGGCACGTGCAGGTGCAATGGGATGCCCGACAGGTCCGCCTGTTGGACCCGCAGACCGGCCAACTACTGCGCGAGCACCTTCGCCAGACGCGCGGGCGCCATCGAATCAAGGACGAAGACCGGCCCCAGAAAACGCCGCTCGGCACGATGCAACTGCTCGCCCGAGCGGAAAGGGCCGGCTCCCAGATCGGGGTGCTTTGCCGCGGGATGCATCGCGAACACGGCGAGATTGCAGTACGCCGCATCCAGGGAGTGTTGTCGCTCGCGAAGAAGTACGGAGTCGCCAGCGTAGACGATGCCTGCGCCACTGCCCTGGAAATAGGCATCTGTGAATACCGTTTTGTGCGGCGCTACTTGGAACGGAACCCACAACTGCCACTGAGCTTGCGTCAAGTCGACCCTTTGATCCGCCAGCTCACGCTCTACCGTGACTTCATCCAGGACAAAACGAAAGAGAGTGACACATGAACCTCATCGAATTAGAACGATCCTTACGACAACTGCGGCTCGGTGGCATGGCTGGCACGCTGGAAACCCGACTTCGCCAAGCCCAAGCCGAACCCATGGCGCCCATTGATCTGGTCGCGAGCCTGGTCACTGACGAGTTGAATCTGCGCAGTGAGCGGTTAATCGCGCGACGACGGAAACAGGCTGCTTTCCGCGACCCGCACAACACACTCGATAATTTTGACTTCACCTTCAACCCCAAGATGAACCGCAGTCTGGTGTTCGATCTGGCCACGGCTGCCTTCATTTCCAAGCGGGAAGACGCATTGTTTCTCGGTCCTGGTGGAACTGGAAAAAGCCACTTGGCACAGGCGATCGGACAGGCCGCCATTCAGCAAGGCTACCGCGTGCTCTACCGTGAGACTCACGTGCTGCTCGATGACCTGGCCGAAGCCATTGCAGACGGCACACGCAAGGAGTTCATGGAAACGCTCACCACGGTGCCGCTGCTGATTATCGATGACTTCGGAATGCGAAAACTCCCACACACGGCGGCCGAGGATCTGCTGGAAATCATCATGCGCCGTTACGAGCGCGCCAGCACCCTGCTGACATCGAATCGACCGGTTGAAGACTGGGGCAAACTGCTGGGTGACGTAGCCGCCGTTACCGCCATGCTCGATCGTCTACTCCACCATGGGCACATACTCAAGTGCGGTCCGCGCAGTTGGCGCACCAAATCGGCGGCAACCAACGTCGCTGCGGCCGCGCTTCCTGCCCACCCAACACAGGAAGCCTCATGAGATACCAGGGCCAGACGCCAGTAGCCTGCGGCAGCGAGGAATTTGATCCCCCATTCCCGTTTCCCCCAAGGGAAAGCCGGGGCGGGGACGGTTCCCCCCACGCCGGGACACGTCTCGTGCCAGCAAACAGCGCTGTCACGATCCGTGCACCGGCTCCCCCCGCAAGAGGGATTTCAAAGCGCTGCGCTGAAATCCCCCTTGCGCGATCCCCCTGAAACGCACGCGGTTGCATCCAAACGCCGAAGCACTTGCCGGAATGTCAGTCGGCACGGTACAACATCAGCTAGTCCTGAGTGTGGTTCCGTTGGCCGGTTTTGAAGTGATAACGCATGGCCGGTTTTGAGGTGATAACCGAGGGAACCGCCGCGCAACCAACGCCTCCAGGGGCTTCGCCCAAAGGGCTTCGCCCTGGGGCTAGCCCCCGGAACTCATGCAGTAGCCTGCAATGGCATCACCGGAAGTGATCCAGGAAAGTCTCCAGCGGCGACAAAGAACAACCGGGCTCGGTGCCGAGATTCGATGATTGCCATTCTGCCGGGAGCCACCGGAGCTTCCTGGATCGCGAAGATGGTTTTCCGGAGGTGCGCGGCACGTGCCTCCGTTTCGCAGATCCATACCACTTGGTCGGCTGTTCCGGCCTTGATGCCCTTCAGGTGCCCCGCCAGAATCTCTGGGTAGCGCTTCGGACTTTTGAGCGTCCGTTCATATTCGATCGCCCACCGGACATCAGCGCCATCCCGCGCGACGGCATCAGGACGAATCTGGTCCTGGGCGTAGGCACCCTCCTCGATGTCGCAGTATCGCCATTCCGTCCAGCCTTCGCGGATGGCTGCCAGATGGAGCCGCTGGAGGTCCAGAAAGTGAATCAGCCGGCTCGCGGGCACGCGAGACGGCAGGAAATAGCGATCATTACGTGGCGCTCCAGCCTCGGCTTCGGCCACGGCCTGGCCGTGGGCGCTAATTCCATAGAGCCGGAATCTCACGCCGTGCAATTGGATCTCACCGCGAGTGATCAGCCCGTCCCGTTCCATGCCGTGCAGCGCGCGGTAGGCAGGCTGCACGGCATGTAAACCCATCACCCGTCCGAGGATCTCGGCCGTGCTGTAGACGGCCTGGTTCAAGAAGCGCAGCGCGGCGTGTTGCTTGCCGCGCTGCCGCCGTTGACGTTCTGCAGGAGATAGCAGTAGTCCCGGCATGGCGTTCAAATCAGATCGTCCTCCGGAGTCGGTACCGGCTCCGGTTGACTGGCGCTGCTGTCGTCAACGGCTTCGACCAGCTTGGGTAGCCCCGTGGTGGGCCGAGGTTTCCCAGCGGACAGCGCCGGTTCCTCGTAAGGAAACTGGAAGGTGCGCACTGGTCCGGCCTCCGCTAGAACCGGCGCCACATTCACGAGCCTCGCTACTGGCAAGCCGTACACCATGGCCATCCCCTTTGGCAGATTTAAGAGCACGTTTTCTTCGATCAGATTGCGCCGCCCCTCGCTCCAGGATCCGGGATTCTGGCCGAACCCTCCCCTCATCCGTTCGGTGGCCGTGTACGATTGGATCGCCCCGGAAAGTTCGGAGAGCCACCTCGCGGTCTCCGGTGAATTGGTCTTGTAGGCGATTTTGATTCCCGTGTTTTCGACCACCGCACCGTACACGGCTTTGGCATCGAGCGTCCCACAGTCGGCCAAGTCACCTAATGATTGATGGGCCAGCATCAGGTTGCATTTCCGGTCACGGACAGTCGACAACATCGTCAGAACCTGCGGTGAAAGGATGTACTTTAGCTCGTCCAGCATCAACGTGACCTGATGATTGCTGGCCTTGTTGCGCTTCGCAATCAACTGCATCAGCCGAAACAGAATCATCTTCTGCGCCATGATGGCCCGCGGTTCGGTCATGCTTCCGCTGATGTAGAGGACGCATGGCTCCTCGATGCACTTGGCCAGATCTGGCCCTTTCTGGGTGGTCTGGATGGACCATAACGACCAAAGCTGAGAAAGGCCCATAAGCAGCCTGCGGCCTTTCACCTTGCTGTTAGTCGCCGCCTCCGCTATCCGGCCTTCATATTTCTGCATGATGAGCGGCATCGAAATGAGCCCGCCGTTCAGCGCCATGTCGGCGATCTGACCGGCCAGCAGTCGTTCTTCGACCTTGTAGATGTCGGCGTTATTTTCCTGTTCGTGGATGTTGAAGGCAGCCACCAGCAACTCGAAAGCATCGTCGCGCGTGCATCCTTGGAAAGGATTGATCTGCGGGTGAGGGAAAAGGTCGTTGGCGGGCAAGAGGTCAACGAAGTAGAAGGGTACGCCGGCCTCCCGCGCAAATCGCTTCGCCACACCGGGAGCGATCGAGTCATCTTTCGGGTCAATGTAGATCATGGTGTGTCCAACGCGGACGGCCTGGTCACCGGCGAGTTGCGAAAACACGCCTTTACCCGTGCCGGTGGAGCCGAGAATTTGAGTGTGAGTGGTTCGGAACTGATCCCACGGAAGGTAAACCGGCTTATTCTTGTCGGCATCGCGGCCGAGGAACAGCCCTCGGCCCAGATCATAATATTGGGTCGGATCGAAGGGTTTCGAGGGCTTCAACCGCTTTGCGATTTCACGGACGTCGGTCATCCCCTCGCCGGGCCGTGCCGGCTTGAGGAAGCGCCGCAGGATCAAGACCAGCGGTGTGCCAATGCCCAGGGCAAAGAGGAACAGGGCCATACCCAGGCCCTGGCAGTTGGAACCGAGCCAGGAATGAGGACCAAACAGCTCGCTCAAACCAATAAAGCCGAATGCGATCAGGAAACAGATTCCGAGACCGCGGGTGATGTACTTGCGCGTCATACTTTCTCCTGATGACGAACCTCGGCCAAAGGCGAGGTTGTCGTAGAGTAGGGCGATAGTCACGGCAGCGGCTGCACAGAGGCCGATGCCGAGATACCAGGTTGTGGAATGGAAGTCATGGGCATAAATGTGCGTGACGGCATGCCACCACTGCGCGCCGGTGAGATCGGACCGGCGAATCCAAACTTCCAGGGCAGCGGCGTGCCACTGGAGGGCGTTGGTGACGAAACGATAGCCGAGCTGATGGGGCGAGTCGAGAGTCCAGCGATACGCCATCAGCGAATAGAACGCCGCCAAGGAAGCGAACTGAATCGCTAGGCACCGGGCTACTTGGGTAAGCGGGCCGGGCTGCTCGTTCTCCATTGGTGCTTTCTTCCTTTCAGAGAGTTGCGTCACCGAAAATATTTCGGCTGACACCACTCTCTTCGACACGCAATAAGGGCGATGGCGGTTTTGGACTGGCGCGTGGAAGAAAAAACAGTCGTAGCCGGAAAGTCCCACCTCATACGATGAGGCACTGCACGCGCGACCAAGCTTCGCAGCCGGGCGCTCCCCGGCAGCGCCAAGCGCGGGCCGAGGAAAGCCGAAGCGATTCCCAGCGGAGGCTTTCCGCTGGAGGGCCGTACAGGCCCGGAAGGGCAAGGCCGAAGCGCCCCAGCGCGAAGGCCGCGCAGCCGCCCCCAGGCGGCGGAGGCAAACCCGGAGGGAGGAGCGCCCCAGCGCGACGAGCGGAGGGTGCGCAGCCTGTGAGCCCCAGCGAACAGGCGAAGGCACCCCGTCGAAGCGCTCCCTAGAGCGCGGCGACAAAACCCAAAAAAGCCGGCGTTCAGCCGGCCCGGAGGGGCGAGCCGAATTTGCGAGCCTTTTTCGGGTTTTGTCGCCGCGCGCCAGCGCGAAGACGGGGTGCGGGTGAATGCCGAAGCGGAGCGCGCGTCCAGCGCGCGAAGACCGGCAGAGGGCGAAGCCCTCCGTGAGCCGGGCGCTCCCCGGCGAACGGGGTGAATGCACGGGAGTTGCGGCGTTCAGCCGCAACGGGAGTGCAGAGGGCATAGCCCCCTGGTGCGGCGGCGCTCCCGACGCACCAGGTGTGTTCGCCGCGCGCCCACCATCGGTACACCGGATCGGTACACGGTGCGACCGATCCGTGTACCGAGAGGTGTACCGATACCGTCGCGGCAAGCGACGGTATTGGCGCGCGGGCGGCCTGGCACGTGCATTGCTAACTGGCAATGTCAGTGCCAGGCTGCAGTTTGCCGGTGGGTACCACCACCGGTTTGCTTGTCGGCGTGCCGGATGATTTGCTTCTTACTAGCGGCGCGGGTGTCGTCTGGTGCTCTTTCCACTTCTGGAACTCGGCATCCTTCTCGAACACGTAGGCCAACGCCTGCTGCACAATTTCATTCGTGCCAGCATTGGTGTAGTCGGCATAGCGCTTCAAATCGTCGAGCACATTGCTGGCGATCTTGACGGTGAGTCCGCTCTTCTGGACTCTCTGGGTCAGCTTGAGGATAGGCATACTTTGCCTTATCGGACACAGGGGGATGGAATTGAGAAGCAGGGGACCGTTCTACCGCGCCTTACGTCCAGGCGACATGCGGAGCACAGGAACTGGCTGATGAGGAATGCCTAAAGCCGAAACTCTAGAGAGTCTAACGGCTCACCTTCGCCTAGCTATCCCACGGATTGAGGATCGATACTCCGAAGCTCGTAAAATCTCTCACGTTGCGCGTTACCAGAGTAAGGTCGTGTTCAACTGCTGTGGCCGCGATCAGACCATCGGCAATCTTGATGCTCCGACCCTTGGCCTCGCCTTCTCCCGCCCAGCGGCCCATACGCTCGGCGATCAGCTCTGTAATCGGCAGAATGCGCCCGGCGAACCACGGCCGAAGTGTCGAATCGAGCCAGTCCTGTAGCTGAACTCGCTTTTTGCTCTCAGGCAGTTTCGCGATCCCCTTACAGATCTCAGCCAAGGAAATCACGCTGAGAAAAAGCTCCTGCTCATTTACGCTTTCCAACCATCGGGTGACTTGCGGGGCTGGCTGTGATACGTCAGCTCGGATGGAATGTTGGTATCGAGGAGAAAGCCGATCACAAATCGACTCGAGACAAGCTATCCGGAAAACGCTCGAAGTCGATGGCAAGGCCGTGGAAAGGAGATTCGGCAAACAACTGAGGAAGAGTCTTTTTCCCTTCGGTGATCTTCTTCGGAGACCCTTCGCATGACATTGTCGCCAAAGCCTGATCGAGGATCTCGTCCAGATCATGAAAGCGCCCGGACTTCAGAAGCTCATGAATCCGTCGTTCGTGTTCAGGTTTGAGTTCCACGGTCATGCTTTCAACGTACGCGAAATGAAGCTCGGATGCAAATGTTCACTATGCTGGTGCGGCAGGTTCGCTCGGTCGACCGGCCGGTCGAACAGCACGCGGCGGAGTTTGCATTTCCCCAACGCGTTCGTCCTCGCGCGGTGGAATCGGCTGGCGAAATAGCATGCATTGTGTCAACACCTGTGGGAACCCCTCCCATCGGTCGGCACCGGAGCGGCTACGTTCTGACTAATCCTAAGGGAGGGGCTCACGTCGCCGGTGACGGATCTGAAGAACGTGCACGGTTTCACCTTCGATGGGGAACAGGAGTCGATACAGATGCGGCTTGCGACCGTAGAGGAAATGGCGAACTCAAAAAGGAAAGCGGCCATTCCCGGGAGCAGGGGGCGGCGCTCCGGAAATGCAGCAAGAGACGCAATCGCACTCTCGAGCGCCTGAAAACTTCGCATACCAGTATCTCCGGCATGTTGAGAGAGCAGCCATTCCAGAATTGAGTTTTCGTCGTGCCCGGCTTCCGCCGACGTCCTAACCAGGAAAGCCCTGCTCCCGGCGCATGTAGGCAACAAATTCGGAGGCCGGTCTGGCACGGCCTGCTCATACGTCCTCATAGCCCTGGCGAGTCCCTCGCAACGGCCTCCTTGAAGTCTTGGCGTTCCCATTCGAGGTCGTGCAGAGAGTAAATTTCGCCCAAGGATTCGCCCTTCGAGAACCCAACTTTTGCAGGAGTTTGCCGATATGAAGTTACTGGTACCCCGCGGACACTGGGACGCGGGTCCGCAGGAGGTGACATGATTGAGAAGCATTATCGATTGAAGGAGGTGCGTCAGTTTCTACCGGTCAGTGAGCGCACCTTGCGCAGATTACTCGACCAAGAGCCGGATATTCCAGTGCTGCCGCAAAAGAAGTCGCGTTCGAAACGGATATACAAGGTGAGATTGATCCCCGAATCGGTGCTGTCCCGCCTGCTCACTCGTATGGGTGGCCGAGTCCAATAATCCGGACTAGCCGACTCTTTGCTGAATGGGACTAATCTTCGCAGCGTTCTTCCCCATCGTCCGCGCCGCCTGCCTTAACCATGACTGCTTGACCGCTTCTTCGGCCTGGGCCATCCTCGCGGCATTAAACTTCGCATAGTGCTGTTCGGTTACCTGCACCGATTTGTGTCCCAGCAGAATACTGAGGAGCTTGATATCCATTCCTGCGAGCAGGTGCTCCGCGGCGAAGGTGTGCCGGAACCGGTGAGGATGCGCCCGGTGCGTGAAGGCACCATAATGTTCTTCGGTATAGCGAAATAGTCGGTCGAGTCGCCCCCGCCAGTTCGTCGTCGCCGTGTCCAGTCCCCCGCGCCCAGTCCAGAAATAGTAGCGATCACTCTTGATTGGCAGGGTGTTCAGAGCACCAAGCACATCGTCGGTGCCGAATCGACCATCAGGCAGAGGAATGTAGACCCAGCGCTTCGCTTTCTTTTGAAAAACGCGCAGGCTCCATCCGTCTCCTTGACTGTTGTTCACCAGAGCAGTTCTTTCGAGTTTCGTAGCGTCGCTGATTCGCAAGCCAGTATGCCGAAGTAGCAGGACGAATGCTCGCAGTTCTCGCGCATTTTCACGATCAATTACTTGCAGGGAGTGCTTGCCTTGGAGCGTGAAGCCGTGTCCCGTCGGAACCAGATGAGTGGTTTCCAAAATGTTTGACATTTCGTCACGCGTGAACGGCTCTTTCTCTTCAGTGTTCACCTTGATCCGGAGAGACGCCGCGGTGGCAGGATTTTCCGCCCCGTATTTACGCTCGATCGCCCAGCGAAAGAAAGCCCGCATCCGTTCCAAATTCTTCTGCGCAGTGCGCGGCGCATCCTTCCAGGACGCGCGGAAATCGGACATCTGTGCTACCGCTATCTGATCCAGGCGAGTGATTCCCTTTTGTGCGGCGAAGGCTAGCAGGCGGTCCTGCAAAAGGGTCTTGTATTTGCGCCGTGTGGATTCCTCCCAATTCCTGCCCTCGAGATCCCGCATGAACGTTGCGACGACCTCGGATAGCGGAGGCATTTCTGGTGGAGATGGTGCCTGAGGCTGTTCGCCCTTAGCAATGCGTTGTTCGGCCGCATGCAGCAGATCCTCGGCCACATCGCGGTTTGAGGTTTTCGCCGACAGCCTCACGCTCTTGCCGTTGATGGTTCCAATGATCCGGTATGCGCACTTGCACCTGACATTTTCTGCATCAAATTCCGAGAAACGGCAACTCTTCAGGTGACGCTTTTGAAGCTTGAGCATGACGAGTGAATGGTAGCATCATTTGCACGTAATTTGCACGTGAGAAATAGCTACCTCACTCGCACCCCAGTATTTATTGGTGTTTGAGTTGGCGGAAGCCAGTGGGAGTCGAACCCACCCGCGGCGGTGAGCCGCACAACGGATTTGAAGCCCGTGCCCAGCACCGGCCAAGGTTGGCTTCCAGCGC
>Ga0335081_10001201_pt1 | contig 41281 bp, 43 predicted proteins | sample Lox_Sample_35_FD_206713 | JGI IMG/M metagenome (GOLD analysis project Ga0335081, IMG submission 206713) | Soil microbial communities from Loxahatchee National Wildlife Refuge, Florida, United States - Lox_Sample_3.5 | ecosystem: Environmental > Terrestrial > Soil > Wetlands | place: USA... | reverse complement strand
AGGCGACCTTCGACCGCCCGCGGAACAGGTCGGGAACGACGGCCAGGTACCCCTCGCTGGCCAGCCAGTCGGCCTGGCTGCTGACTTCCCTGGTCATTCCGAGCGCGTCATGAATGACCACGACCCCTGGCCATGGTCCGGCCCCGGCGGGCACCGCCAGATACGCGGAGAACTGACCCGCCGGACCGGAGATCACCGTCATCGTCATGCCGTCAGCATCGCACGAGCGGAACGGCTTCCGTACGGTTCACCGGCCCATGACGGCGCCGGATCGGGCCGCAGGCATGCGACAGCCGCGAAGCGGCGAGAATCCTCGCCAGCAGACGCGCTCGGCTAATGCGCCGCGTCGTACTGGCGCAGAATCTCGGCACTGATCCGGCCGCGCTCGGAGACCTGGAGGCCCTTCTCCCTAGCCCAGGCCCGGACCGCGGCACGGTCGGCTGCCGAACCTCCCGACCGGCCCCCGGCGCGGGCACGAGCTGAGCTCCTGACGCGCCGGCCGGCGGAGATAAACGGCGCGAAGGCTTTCTCGAGCTTGGCGCGGTTCGCCGAGCTGAGATCGATCTCGTAGGCGACGCCGTCGAAGCCGAAGCTGATCGACTCAGCGTCAGCCGACCCGTCGAGGTCATCGGTGATTACTACGGCCACGTTTCTGGACATGACACTGATGGTTGAAGATGTGACATGTTTTTGTCAACTTGGCGCGCGGAGGGGATCGCATTCAGCCGTACGCGCAGTCGCTGTCGGATAATTTCGAAACGCAACTCTCGCTAAAACTCTGCGGCCGACAGGTTAGCCTCCGCTCGCCCAGACTCTCACAGCGCCTTATCGCAGCCGCGCCCTATCGCAGTCGCTTCAGGGCAGGATCGGCGAGGCGTGCCTGGGCTCGTAGATGAAGAACTCGGTACCGTCAGGCAGCCGGATCCCGGCGAGCACCCCCCAGCCCTGATCGGACGGCTCGCTGGCGACCTGCACTCCCTTCTCGGTGAGCTCGGCGAGCGTGGCCTCGATGTCGTCGCACATCAGATAGAGCTGGTGCCGACTGCCCTCGTCTGACGGGTGTACGGCAAGCTCGGCGGGCGGCAGCGCGAAGATCAGCCAGCCGTCACCGGCATCGGCCGATCGCAGGCCGAGCACGTCGCGGAAGAAGCCCCGCACCTTCTCGGCCTCCTCGGAGAACACGATCGCGTGAACGCCTGTGATCATGCGGCCATCGTAGCTATCACCCGGCCGGGGTGGTGCGCGATCGCGGCCAGGGCGGAACGGTGGGGTGGTCGGGACGCGGCGGCCGGTCCGCCGCTGGATCACGGGGGGGCAGCAGGACATGAGCACGCCAGTGAAGGTCGACGTCGACGAGTCGACAAGAAGTGCGCTAACCGACCTGGCCATGGGCGACCTTGAGGTGCTCGGCGAGGCCGCTGCGATGCGGGAGTCGGCGCGAGAGCGCACCGGGCTCGACCCGCGCAGCTTCGCGCTGGTCAAGATCGCGGCCCTGGTGGCACTCGACTCACCGCCCGCGTCCTACCTGTGGCAGGTGGCCAACGCACTCGACGCCGGCGCGACGCCACAGGACATCCTCGGGGTCCTGCGGGCCGTGGCGCCGCAGGTCGGCGGCCCCAAGGCGGTAGCCGCCGCTCCGGAGATCATGGTGGCACTCGGGCTCTCGCTGCCCGCTGGCCAAGACATCTGACCGGCCCAGCCGATACCAGGGAGAGACACATGTTCGTCAGGCGTCGCCCGCTGCTGCGCGCCGCCGTTGTAGGCGGCGGTGCGTACATGGTGGGCAAGCGGAGCGCCGAGCACTCGGCGCAGGAGCAGGCCAAGGAGTCCGAGCCGCCGCAGGCTGGCCCGGCGTCCGTGTCCGATCAGCTCAGGCAGCTGTCCGACTTGCACGCGCAGGGCTCGCTGACCGACGCCGAGTTCGCGTCGGCGAAGTCAAGGCTGCTCGGGCAGGGGGGCTGACGTGGCCAGGACGACAGAGCGGGCCAGCAGGACGGCCGGGCACGCCACCAAGCGGGCGGGCCGTGCGATCAAGACGGCAAGCTGGGGCGCCGAGGCGGTCATTGGCGCGGCCCAGAACCTGCCCGGCCTTCCGACCCTCACGGCGCGGCTGGCGCCGCCCGCCGGGAAGGCTGTGGCCGACGTCATGCGCGCACCGGAGACCATCATCGGCCGGGCCAGACGGCTGCCTACCGCCGCGGCGATGGTGCACGAGGCCGTGACGCCGATCCTCACCGGCCGGGTGGACGACTGGCGAGCCGAGCACGCCTACGCGACCGCCCTGCAGGCGTTCATCTACGGCTTCCCTTACATCTACAACGCCAAGCTCAAGCACGACTGGGTCACGAGCCCACGCGACCCCGATGTCGTCCCCTACGCGCCGGTCAACCACTTCTGGCACGCCAGGAAGCTGATCACCGCCGACTACCGGGACGGCGGCTGCCCCAACAACGACACCCTGTACTCGATTGCCTGGCTGGACCTACGCGACGAGCCGGTCATCCTGTCGCACCCGGACATGGCGGACCGTTACTTCACCTTCGAGCTGATGGGCTTCTCGTCCGACAACTTCGACTACGTCGGCCAGCGCGCCACCGGCCACAAGGCCGGGCACTTCGCCATCGTCGGCCCCGGCTGGACGGGCAAGCTGCCGGCCGGGGTGAAGAAGGCCAAGCGAGCTCCGACGCCGTGGGTCCTGGTACTCGGCCGGACCCTGGCGGACGGCCAGGCCGACGTCAAGAGCGTCCGCGCCCTTCAGGCGCAGTACAAGCTCACTCCGCTCAGCAAGTGGGGCAAGCCGCGGGCGAAGGTGCCGCAGCGCCGCGACGTCTACGCTCCTGGCGACCCGACCACCGATCCGCTCAGCCCGTGGAAGAGCCTCAACGCGATGCTGGCCGAGAACCCGCCGCCGCCGCACCACGCCGTGCTGCTCGACCAGTTCGCCAGGATCGGCATCGGGCCAGGGCTGGACGTCGACGCTCAGCCCGATGTGGTCAAGCGCGGCCTGCTGCGCGCGGCCGTCATCGGCCTGCCGTTGCTCCGCCAGCAGCTGCTGAGCGGGAGCTGGGCAACCAACGTGAACGGCTGGCGGTATCCGCCGCCGGAGGAGGGCAGGTTCGGCGACGACTTCCTGCGCCGGGCCGCCGACCAGTCGCTCGCGGGGATCACAGCCAATGACCCGGCCGAGGCGGTCTACCTGCCGAACTTCGAGGACGCCAAGGGCATCAGGCTGGCTCCGCACGGCAGGTACGAGCTCCGCTTCCCGCCGGGCAGCCTGCCGCCCGCGGACGCATTCTGGTCGCTGACTGCCTACACCGAGCATGACCTGAACCTGATCCCGAACGAGGCGCGCCGCTTCTCGGTCGGCGACCGCACGCCTGGGCTACGCCGCGAGCCGGACGGCGGCCTGGTCATCCACCTGCAGCCGCGCTCGCCCGGGCCGGCGCGCGAGGCGAACTGGCTGCCCACCTCGGCCGAGCACCCGTGGTTCGTCATCTTGCGCCTCTACCGGCCGCGGCCCGAAGTGATCGCGGCCAGGTGGAAGTGCCCGGGCCTGCGCAAGATCGGCTGACGTGCGGCCGGCCGAGCGGGCGCTTGGTCAGGCCAGCGGTGGCAGCCGCTGACCCTCCGCGAGCACGGGGCGGAACAGGTCGCCCCGCTCGGCGATCCGGTCGGGCATGGTGCGAATGGTGAACCCGTCGGGCCGCAGCGCGGGATCGTCTAGCTCGTCCCAGCTTATCGGGGCGGATACCGGGGCACCGGGCTCGGCTCGAGGGCTGTAGGGGGCCACGAGCGTCTTGTTGCTGACGTTCTGGGTGTAATCAAGCCTCGCTAGTCCGCCGCGCCCGCTGACGTCCCATTTCCAGCTGATCAGCTCGGGCACGACCGAGCCGATTGTCTTGGACAGTTGCTCCACCCACTCGCGGGTGTCGGCGTAGCTCAGCCCGGGCAGCACCGGTATCCAGATCTGGATGCCTCGCCGGCCGGTCACCTTCGGCTGCCCACGGACCCCGACGTGCATGAGTGCGGTCCGGTGCAGCCTGGCCAGGACGAGCACGTCCTGCCAGGACGTCGAGGTGCCGGGGTCGATGTCGATGAGCGCGTAGGTCGGGCTGTGCGGGTCGGCGATGCGCGAGGTCCACGCGTGCCATTCGAGCGCGCCGAAGTTCGCTGCCCAGATCAGCGCGGCTGGCTCGTCCACGACCAGGTACGTCGTGGTCCGGCCGCGCTCGGCCTCCGGATTGTCCCAGCGCGGTATCCAGTCAGGCGCGTGGTCCGGCAGCTGCTTGTGCCAGAACCCGGGCTCGGCGGCGCCGCCGGGGAACCTGTGCATGTTGAGCGCCCGGCCGGCCAGGTAAGGCAGGATCACGGGAGCGATCCTGGCCGAGTACCTGATCAGCTCGCGCTTGGTCACTGCGGGCTCCCCGTCCCGGCCGGGGAACAGCTCCTTGTCGAGGTTGGTCAGCCGCAGCGACCGGCCGAACACATCCCAGCGGCCGTTGTCGCCGAGGTCGTCGAGCGCGGCAAGCTCGGCGGCACCCGGTTCGGGTACCTGCGGCGGGCGCAGCGCGATCGAGGCCTGATCGGGCGGCAGGTCGGAGCGCCAGAGCCGGTCGGGGTCGGCCCGCACCTGGTCGTTGGTGCGGCCGCTGAGCACAGACAGCGGGTAGTCCTCGGGATCCCAGCCGGCGACCGCGTCATCGTCGTCCTTGTGCAGCAGCAGCCACTGCTCGGACTCGCCCGCGCTGGCTATGCCGGTCTCGCGCGGCACGGCCCGCTTGCCGGCGCGGGAGCGGCCGCCCCCGCTGCGGACGAGCACCAGCCGGCCGCGCAGCTTGTGCCCGACGACGTCGGCGTGCAGCTCGCCGGCCGCCACCGAGGCGGCCGGGTCATCGGTGTCGTGCGGCTCCCAGGTGCCGATGTCCCAGACGATGACATCGCCGCCGCCGTACTCTCCCGCCGGGATGACGCCCTCGAAATCGAGGTACTCGATCGGGTGGTCCTCGACATGCATGGCCAGCCGCTTTACCGCGGGGTCCATGGTCGGTCCGTGCGGCACGGCCCAGCTCGCCAGCACCCCGTCGATCTCGAACCGCAGGTCGTAATGCAGCCGCCTGGCCCGGTGCCGCTGAACCACGAACCGGCGTGCCCCGCCGCTGGGTGGCGTTCCCGCCCCGGCCGCTGCGGCGACAGTCGTGCCTGAGGGCTCGGGCGTGCGGCTGAAGTCTCGCTTGGCCTGGTAGCGCTGCAGCTGCTCAGGCCGGCCCGCCGCACGGTCCCGTTGCTCGCCGTCCGTCGTGCGCTCCGCCACACTGCCAACCTTCCCATCGCCGACCCAGGACAGCCAGGTCGGCCGGAAGGGTTAGCGCTGGCGCAGTCTCCTGGCGAGCTCGTCGCGCCGCATCTTGGAACGGCCGGGCAGGCCGCGCTTCCTGGCCATCTCGTACAGCTCGGCGCGGGTCTTGCGCCCGCCGCGGACGACCGATCGCGACCGCCGCTTGCGGCCGACCGCCAGCCGGGACCTCCCCGGCTTGCTCCCAGCCCGCATCCCGGACGGCCCTTTCCTGCTCCCGGCCCGCATCCGCGACCTGAGCGTGGCCACCTGCCGGTCAAGCGCCGTGGCGATCCTGTGCATCCACTGCTCGATCAGCTCGGGTCCGGTCTGCGCCGTCCGCCGCGCCTGAACCGCCGCCCGTCTAGCTGCCACTGTCCGCTCCCATGTTCGCACCGCCGCCGCTCTAGCCGCGGGTGCCCACTACCCGCCGATGGCAGCGACATGCACAGTCGCCAGGTCCCTGGCCGCAGTCGGATACCAGGTGACCGGCGTGGACATCAGCGACGTGCAGATCGAGCGGGCCCGTCGGCTGGTGCCTGCGGCGACGTTCGTCCGGGCCGAGGCGACGACGCTGGACTGGCCGGCCGACTCGCTCGACGCGGTGGTGAGCCTGTATTCGCTGATCCACATGCCGCTGGATGCCCAGCCGGTGCTGTTGCGCCGGATCGGCGCCTGGCTGCGCCCGGGCGGCTGGCTGCTGGCTGCTGGCGATCGCCGGCCAGCAGGCGTGGACCGGCTCAGAGGAGCACTGGCTGGGCGGTGATGCGCCGATGTGGTGGAGCCATGCGGACGACGTCACCTACGCCCTCTGGATCACCGAGGCCGGGCTTGAGATCGCCGAGCAGGAGTTCGTGCCCGAGGGCCAGGACGGCGGCCACGCACTCTTCCTTGCCCGCCGCCTCAGCGGCCGAGAGCCCGCTTGAGCTGCGCCTTGTTCATCGACGAGCGGCCCTTGATGCCGCGCTGCCTCGCCTCGTTGTACAGCTGCGCATAGGTTGGCCCGGCCGCCCCGCTGCGCGACCGCAGGCCACCTCGGCGGGCGGACGAGATGTCGCTGACCGAGCTGCGGCTCGCCGTCGCCGACTCCCCCGACCTGGCCCTCTCCTTGTTCACGGTGCGCGCGGCGATCTCCGCCGCTCGGCCAGGGCTCACGCCGCGCTGCCGCTCGCTGTCCTTGATGTGCTCGTACTGCCGCTCCCGCTTCGGACTCGAACCCCTCGGCATGGCCGCTCCTTCCTTCGTCGGGCACTGCTCTTCGTCTCCATGCACCAGGCTCTAGGTGTCCGAGCCGGCCAGGCGCACCGAGCCGGAGAGCCGGACGGCGCACTCCAGCATCGCGGCGTGCACGAACGCCTGCGGCAGGTTGCCGCGCAGCTGGTGCTGGTGCACGTCGAACTCCTCGGTGTACAGGCCGGCCGGACCGCACGCGGCCCGGTTGCGCTCGAACCAGTGCGCGGCAGCCACCTCGTCGCCCCGCACGTGCGCGGTCAGTGCCATCCAGAAGCCGCACAGCAGGAACGCGCCCTCGGCCTCATGCAGCGGCCGGTTGTCATGCCGGAATCGGTAGACGAACCCGTCGTCGGCGAGCTCACGCCCGACGGCCTCGATCGTGGCCAGGCTGCGCGGATCGTCAGGCGGCACGGCGCCGCGGACGACCGGCAGCAGCAGCGAGGCGTCGACGCGCTCGTCGCCTGGGGCGCGCTGCCAGCGCCCGCTTGGATGCACCGAGGCCTCCTGCTCGGCGAGCATGGCGTCGGCCAGCCCGCTCCAGCGGGCCGCAAGCCGCGCGCCGGCGGGGCCGGCCTGGGCGGCGATGGCCCGCAGGCCGGCCACGCAGGCCAGCCTGGACTGCGTCCAGCGGTCTTCGTGCAGCTCCCAGACCCCGGCGTCCGGCTTGCGCCAGCGCTGCTCGATCGCGTCGGCGGCGATCTCGGCGGCCCGCCAGTCGTCGGCGCCGAGCAGGTCGAGCCGTGCGGCGGCGGCCAGCAGCTGGAGCACCTCGCCGAGCGCGTCGAGCTGGAACTGGCCGTTCACCCGGTTGCCGGCCCGCACCGTGCTTCCCGGGTACCCGCGCAGCCGGACCGACCGCTCAACCGGGATCCGGTTCCCGGTCACGGTGTAGGCCGGGCACAGGTCGGGACCGTCGGCAAGCACCCGTTCGGCGATGAACCTGACCGTGCCGACCAGCTGGTCTCGGGACCCGTGCGCGGCCATGGCCAGCCCGGCGTAGCACTGGTCGCGGATCCACGCGTACCGGTAGTCGTAGTTCCGGACGCCGTCCGGGCGCTCGGGCAGCGACGTGGTGGCCGCGGCGACCATGCCCCCCGAGCCTGAGGTCAGCCCCCTGAGCACCGCGTACGCGTGGCTCGCATCGCGGGACGCAACGAGGTCGTCGCAGCCTGGTACCGCGTGCGCCCAGGCCTCCTCGGTGCCCTGCCAGGCGGCGGCCGGATCCGCCGGCGGCCCGTCGAACGGCCGGTCGGAGATCTCCAGCACCAGGTCGCGGAACTGCCCGGCCGGAACCGTGACCGCCAGGTCCAGCCGGCCGTCGGCGTCGGGGCGTGCCCGCCCGGCACCCGACCAGCGGAAATGCACCGTGCCCGCGCCGGAGGCCGTGCTGCGGCCCGACCAGATCCCGCCGGTCCTGGCCAGGTCCCTGATCCGGCCGCGGCCGAATCCGGCGCCGACGTCGAGCGTGAGCCTGACCCTGGCCGGTCCCTCGTGAGCCTCGATCCGGCGCAGGATCACCGCGCAGTGCGGATCGGCGGGCATGGCAAGCGCCTCGCGGCACTCGGTCACTCCGGCGCCGACCCACCTGCTGCGCCAGATCAGGCTGCCGGGCTTGTAATGCCCGCCCCAGACGTGCCAGGGGTCGGCCGGGGTGATCGCGTAACCGCCACGCCCGCCGAGCAGCGCGGAGAACACCGCCCGCCCGTCCCAGCCAGGCGCGCACATCCACACGATCGCGCCGTCGGGTCCGACCAGGCCGCCCCGCTCGCCGTCGGCGATCAGCGCGTACTCGCGCAGGACCCGCGGCAGCCACGGAGCGCTCACCGCTGCCTCACGATCCCCCGCCGGACGGTCCACCGCCTCACGACGCCACCCTGGCCAGCCAGTCGTGCCCGAAGTGCAGCAGGTCGGTCCCGGCCAGCGCTGCGAACGTGCCCGTCACCAGCCTGGTCAGCCCGGGCAGGAAGACCAGCCCGGCGGTCAGGCCGGTCGCCACCCAGACGCTGGCGCTGAACGGTGAGGTGACAAGCTCGCCGATCGCCTGGCCCTCGCCGCCGATCCTGACCTCCTCGGACAGCTCGCCAGGCCCGCCGGGTCCCGCGTACGCGGTGAACGGCGCCCGCAGCGGGCTCGTCACCGGGTCCTTCGTCAGCAGCCTGCTGATCTTGTACGTGGCCGCGGACAGCAGCAGCACGTCGAACGGGCTCGGGCCGTCCTGGGGGATCTCGCGCCCGGAGGCCGCGGCGGCCCCGGACAGCGCGCCGATCACGGCCGTGTATGCGGCCATGGTGGTGACATAGCCGCGCAGGGGCTGCCCGGTGCCGCGGGAGTACTGGTCGCCGATCTGGCCGGCCACCCTGGTCAGCCGGCCGGCCAGCGGCCTAGTCGTCGTGGGTGTCGTCATGCCCGCTTCGCTCTCCAGCGAGCGGCCGGTCAAACGCCGCCAGCGTTTGCCGCCACAGACCCCGGGTAGCGGCGCGGCCATGACGCAGACCAAGAAGGCACCGGGTGGCAGCGCGGCCATCAAGCAGTCCGAGAAGACGACCAGGACCGTAGTGATCAACGGCGCGAGCGCCGGGATCGGCCGGGCCACGGCGCGGCTGTTCGGCGAGCGCGGCGACCGGGTGGGGCTGATCGCGCGCGGCGCCGACGGCCTCGCGGCGACCGCTGACGAGGTGACCGGCGCGGGCGGGTCGGCGCTGCCGATCACCGCGGACATGGCCGACTTCGCCCAGATCAGGGCGGCGGCCAGCGAGGTCGAGCAGGCGTTCGGGCCGATCGACGTGTGGATCAACGTGGGCTTCGCCGCGGTCTTCGCGCCGTTCTGGGAGATCAGCCCGGCGGAGTTCAGGCGGGTCACCGAGGTCAGCTACCTGGGATTCGTGCACGGCACCATGGCGGCGCTCGGCCTGATGCGCCCGCGCGACCACGGCACGATCGTCCAGGTCGGCTCGGCGCTCGGCGAGCGGAGCATCCCGCTGCAGTCCGCCTACTGCGGCACCAAGCACGCGATCAACGGCTTCACGTCCTCGCTGCGCTGCGAACTGCTGCACGAGGGCTCAGCGGTGCGCGTCACGGTGGTCCAGATGCCCGCGGTGAACACGCCGCAGTTCTCCTGGGTGCGCTCCAGGCTGCCCAGGCACCCGCAGCCCGTGCCGCCGATCTATCAGCCGGAGCTCGCGGCGCGTGCCGTCGCCTTCGCCGCTGACCATCCGCGCAGGCGGCAGTACTGGGTGGGCGGGACCACGGCGGCCACGGTGCTCGCGAACCGGGTGGCGCCCGGGCTGCTCGACCGCTACCTGGCCAGGACCGGGTTCGGCGCACAGCAGACCGATCAGCGGGAGCCGGCGGACCGGCCAGGCAACCTGTGGGAGCCGGAGGACGGTCCAGGAGGGCACGACTTCGGCGCGCACGGCGAGTTCTCCGACCGCTCGCACGACCGGTCCCTGCAGCTCTGGCTCTCCCAGCACGCGCGGGCCGTGACCGCGGGGGTCGCGGCGGCAGCCGCCGGAGGCGCCATGATCGGCGGCCTTGCCCGCCGCGGCTAGCACGACCGTCGGCCTCGCCCGCCGCGGCTAGCGCACCCCCGGCCGGTTCCGCAGTCGGTTCCGTTACGACCTCAGCTCGTCGATCTTGTCGCGGAACAGGGTCGTGGCAATCGTGGCCTTCCTCGGCTGGCCCTTCATGAACGCCTGGGCGAACTTCTTCGCCTGCTCGTACTCCACGGTGCCGGGCAAAGGCGGCTCGTCCGGGTTGACGTCGACGTCGACGATCGCCGGCCCGTCGGAAGCCAGCGCCTCGCCGACCGCGCCGCGGACCCTGGCCGGGTCGGTCACCTTGACGCCGAACGCGCCGTTGGCCACGGCGAACGAGGCGAAGTCGACGGGCGGGTTCGGGTACCTGACGCCGTGCTCGGGGTAGCCGAGCACCATCTGCTCCCACAGGATCTGACCGAGCGAGTTGTTGTTGTTGATAACAATCTTGACCGGCAGCCGGTGCTGAATGGCGGTCAGGAACTCGGCCATCAGCATGGCGAACCCGCCATCGCCCACGAACGCGATCACCTGGCGCCCGGGGAACGCGTGCTGGATGCCGATCGCGTACGGCATGCCGGGCGCCATGCTTGCGAGGTTGCCCGACAGGTAGAACTGCCGATCGCCCCTGATCGTCCAGTGTCGTGCCGCCCAGGTCGCGATCGTGCCGCTGTCACACGTGAGCACGGCGTCGTCGGCCGCGAGCTCGTCGAGCACGCCGACCAGGAACTGCGGCGCGATCGGGCTGCGTTGCTCGCTCTGCTGCGCGGCCATCTTCTTGCGCCACTTGCCCATCGCCTCCTGGCACTGCTCAAGGAAGGACGTGTCGGTGCGCGGCTTGAGCATCGGCAGCAGGGCCCGCAGCGCCGCCTTGGCATCGCCGACGACGGGAACCTCGGTGGGGATCCGCGTGCCTGCCCTGGCCGGGTCCGCCTCGATCTGGGCGACCCTGACCTTCCCGGCAGCGGGCAGGTGCTTGGTGTACGGGAAGTTGGTGCCGACCATGAGCAGGGTGTCGATCTCGTCCATCAACTCTTCCGACGGCCGGGTGCCGAGCAGGCCGATCCCGCCGGTGGTGAAGGGCGAGTCGTCGGGCACCACGGCCTTGCCTGAGAGCGTCTTGACCACCGGTGCCGCGAGCGCCTCGGCGACGTCAAGCACCTCCTCCCGTGCGTGCAGTGCGCCGGCGCCTGCCAGGATCGCGATCTTCTTGCCGTCGGCGAGCAGGCTCGCGACCTGGCGCAGGTCCTCCTCGGCCGGCTGCTTCGGCACCGCGAGCATGATCGGCGAGGCCGCGGGCGCGACGTGCGCCCAGGGGTCGGCGTCGGCGTCGGCCACCTGGATGTCGTTCGGCACGGTGAGATGGGCGACGCCACGCCGCGCGTAGGCCGTGCGGATCGCGTTGTCCACCACGCTCGGCAGCTGCGCCGGGTTGTAGATCATCTGGTCGTACTCGGCGACGTCGGCGAAGAGCTTGTCCAGGTTGACTTCCTGCTGGTAGCCGGTGCCGAGCACGGAAGTCTCCTGCATGCCGGTGATGGCCAGCACCGGCATGTGGTCGAGCTTGGCGTCGTACAGCCCGTTCAGCAGGTGGATGCCGCCCGGTCCCGAGGTAGCCAGGCACACGCCGATCTTGCCGGTCGCCTTCGCGTAACCGGTCGCCATGAAGGCCGCGGCCTCCTCGTGGTGCACCAGCACGAAGCGCACCTTCTCCTGGTGCCTGCGCAGGCCCTCCATGATCCCGTTGATGCCATCCCCCGGAATCCCGAAGACGGTGTCCACGCCCCAGGTTGCGAGCCGTTCGATGATTGCCTCAGATGCGATCCGTCCCACCGAGCCTCCCTCACCCGTCCTGCTCTTGCCCGGCCCTGACTGTCCACCGCGTCAGGCGTCAAACATCGGCTCCGCGATTGCCCGGCGCGCTCGGGGGAAGTCCTGCGCCTGGTCGCCGGCCGGCGATCGCGGCGCTAGTACCCCGGCGGAGGGCGGCATGAGGAAGGTCCAGGCACCGGTGGAGTCGCTGACGGCGGCGGCCTACGTGATCCCGACCGACGGACCCGAGTCCGACGGCACGCTGGCCTGGGATCGCACCGCGATGATCGTGGTCACCGCACGCGCCGAGGGCGAGACCGGGACAGGCTGGAGCTACGGGTCGCCGACCGCCGGCTGCATCGTGCGCGACCCGCTCGCGCATGTCGTCGTCGGCCGCAGCGCCATGGACGCCTCGGGTGCCAACGAGGCCATGAGCCGGGCCGTGCGCAACATCGGCCGCGAGGGCGTCGCCTCGATGGCGATCTCGGCGGTCGACATCGCCCTGTGGGACCTGAAGGCCAGGCTGCTTGGCGTCCCCCTGGCCGCGCTGCTCGGCCAGGTGCGCGCCGACGTGCCCGTCTACGGCAGCGGCGGCTTCATCAGCTATGACGAGGAACAGACCACCGAGCAGCTGACCGGCTGGGTGGCGCGGGACCAGATCCCGCGGGTGAAGATCAAGATCGGCGAGGCCTGGGGGGGCAACGAGCGCAGGGACCGGGTGCGGGTGGCGCTGGCGCGCAAGGTCATCGGCCCAGGGCCCGAGCTGTACGTCGACGCCAACGGCGGATACGGCACCGGGCAGGCCGTGCGGGTCGGCGAGTGGCTGACCGACTACGACGTGAGCTGGTTCGAGGAGCCGGTGTCCAGCCAGGACCCGGCCGGGCTGGCCTGCGTGCGCCGTCAGGTCAGGCCGGACGTGACAGCGGGCGAGTACAGCTGGACGCTGGCCGACTCGGCCAGGCTGCTCGACGCTGGCGCGGTGGACTGCCTGCAGCTCGACGTCACCAGGTGCGGCGGCATCACCGGCTTCATGGCCGGCGCGGCCCTCGCGGCCGCGCGCAGCGTACCGGTCTCGGCCCACTGCGCGCCCAATGCCCACGCGCACGTGGCAGCGGCCGTCCCGAACCTGCGCCATATCGAGTACTTCCACGACCACCAGCGGATCGAGCGGATGGCTTTCGACGGCGCGCTCGACCCGTCCGGCGGGGTGCTCACGCCCGATCCTGGCAGGGCGGGGCTCGGGCTGGAGTTCCGTTCCGCCGACGCCGAGAAGTACCACCAGGACTAGCCGCAGCGACCTGCAGGCGCTGCCCGCTCCCTCACACGCCGCCGCCACCCGCTGCCTGCGCGATGTTTAAGACTCCCCGCACGGGCATAGCAAGGCCGGGGTTACTCGCGGAGGTGACGAGTTGTGACGTCTGAGACGGCCCGCCGGTCAGCGCCGGCGCTGCAGACGCTTGCCGAGTGCGACGACGCCGAGCTGCTTGACATGATCCACTCCGAGCCGTGCGGCAGCAGGACCCGCGAGGACGCCTGCGAGGTGCTGGTCAGCCGGTACCGCGCGCTGGTCAGGTCCTGCGTGCTGCGCTACCGGGACAGCCCGGAGCCGACCGAGGAGCTGATGCAGGTCGGCTACGTCGGGCTGCTGAAGGCGATCAACAACTTCGATCCCGCCGTTGGCGAGAGCCTGGCCGCCTACGCGCAGCCGTGCGTCAGCGGCGAGATCAAGCGGCACTTCAGGGACAAGCGCTGGCAGGTGCACGTCCGCAGGTCCGCGCAGGAGCTGCGGCTCGAGGTCCGCAAGTCACGCGGTGACCTCGCGCAGCGGCTGAGCCGGAACCCCACCGACGCCGAGCTCGCCGCCCACCTCGGCATCTCATCGACCGACCTGCTCGACGCGCAGCGGGCCGAGCTCGCCTTCCAGGCTTCGTCGCTGAACGCGCCGCTGAGCGACGGCCTCGACGGCGGGACGCTGGAGGACATGCTCGGCTGCGAGGACCCGAGGATCGAGACCACCCTGGACATGGAGGCTGTCTGGGGACACCTCGGCGAGCTGCCCGACCGCGAACAGCAGATGCTGATGATGCGGTTCTACGGGAACATGACCCAGTCGGAGATCGGCGACCAGCTCGGCATCTCCCAGATGCACGTCTCGCGGCTGCTCAGCCACGCGCTCGGCTACCTGCGCGACCGAATTCTCAGTCCGGGTGACGAGCCCGACGAGGAAGCGGACTGAGCCTCAGCCCTGCTGATCAGCACCGGCGGGAGCAGGTTCCTGCGCGTCGGCGACTGCCAGGTCGACCGTGTCGAACATGGCTATCCTGCTAGCCAGCCCGGTGATCCAGAGCGTCCTTGTGTACTGGTACCTGGCGCCCGCCAGCGAGAGCGACCCGCCCGCCGCCTGCAGGCCCTTCCAATGGCTGACGATTACTGCCAGCGAGCTTGTGTCCATGAAGTCGACGGCAGACAGGTCGAGCACCACGCGGCTGTGCCTCTTGCGCGCCGCCGCCAGCGTCTCGTCGAGCTGGCGGCTCGTGACGATGTCGAGGTCGCCGCTCAGGCAGACGACAAACGTGCCATCTCTTACTTCCGAGGAGAGCTCGAAGTCCTGCACGCCCGCCGCACCTCCGATCGCCCATCGACCTAGTCATCGCCATGCTATGCACTGCCCGCGCGGAACGGCAGTAGGAGTGCTTGCCCAGCATCGCAGGTGTCCAGCCTGCGCCGTCAACGGCGACGGCCCGGGCTGGACAGGCAGTGCCGCGCTGCGGTACGTTCTTGGATAGTGCTTACGACGCAGGCACACCCCAACAGTCATGTTGTGACGTTGCTGGGTGTGCTTTTCCGTTTTACAGCGGCACGGGCGGCGATTCGGTAGCCGCGCTCCCCTACGGACGGCCTTCATCTGGCAGCGTCCCGGCGAAACCGCCGGACACCGCAATGGAGGCCAGGGATGAAGATCGCCCTCGTCGCACGCCATGTCACGCTGCCCGCCCGCCCCGCTGGCCAGCACCAGGTCGGCCAGCACTGCGCCGACCAGTACTGCGCCGAGCACGCCACCCACGTGCTCGGCCTGGGCCGGGCGCTGGCCGGACAGGGCCACCGGGTGGTCATCTACGCGCCCAAGAGCTCGCCACGGATGCCAGACAACGCGACGCTCGGCAGCCGCCTGACGGCGCAGTACCTCCCCGCCGGCGCGTACGCCACGGTCGGCGCCGACGACGGGCAGACTCATCTCGGCGCCTTCGGCGGCGAGCTTGCGGCCCGCTGGCGCAAGACGGCGCCCGACATCGCGCACGCGTTCGGCTGGACCAGCGGCCTCAGCACGCTGCTCGCGGCCAGGGAGGTCGGCGTCCCGGTGGTGCAGACATTCGGATCGCTGGCCGTCACCGAGCAGCGCTGCGGCATCGTCGGACCGCACGACAAGGCAAGACAGCGGCTGGAGGGCGGCCTGGCCAAGTCCGTGGCCGGAGTGCTCGCTAGCACCACGCAGGAGATCGGCGACCTGGCCAGGATCGGCATCCCCGGCTCGCGCGCCGCCGTCGTGCCGTGCGGCGTCGACACGGCGAGGTTCGAGCCGCAGGGCCGGGCAGCTAGGCGCCACGAGCAGCGCCGCCTGCTGCACCTAGGGCCGATGGCCGACCATCAGCGGATCGACGCCCTGATCAAGGCCCTGACCGAGCTCCCAGCGACCGATCTGGTGATCGTCGGCGGACCCGTTCCCGAGGACCTGAAGTCCGATCTCACGTGCAAGCGGCTCGGCAAGCTCGCCGCCGGGCTCGGCGTCGCCGATCGGGTCAGCTTTACCGGGCAGGTGGGCGAGGACGAGCTGGCATCCCTGCTTCGCTCGGCCGACCTGCTGGTCAGCGCGGCACGGCACGAGCCCCTCGGCCTGGCCCCGCTCAGCGCCATGGCCTGCGGCACCCCGGTCGTCGCGACCTCCGTCGGTGCCTACGACGATGCGGTGATCGACGGCACCACCGGGTTGCTGCTGCCGGCCGGCCGTCCCGAGATGCTGGCCAGGCGGCTGCGCGACCTGCTCGCCACGCCGATGAAGATGACGGCCTTCGGCATCGCCGCCGCCGACCGCGCCAGGTCGCGCTACTCCTGGGACCGGATCGCCGCCGAGACGCTGGCCGCCTACGAGCGGTTTGGCTCGCGCCATGCGCCGCCGGGTACCCGCACGGCCGCGGGAACCTCGGCCGCACGGGGTCTCGCCGCCGAGGGCAAGCGCGCCGCTTAGCACGCGCTGGGGCTGTCCAGGGCCGACGGCCCTGGACAGCCCCAGCGACGTCTGGGTTACCTCATCTGAGCTTCGCTGCCCGGCCAGCGGAAATGATCATCCCAACGGGGGGTGATCGTGATGCACAACTATTGGATCCCGATCATGGCCGTCGCCTTCGTGCTGGCGATGGGGATCTGGCTGCTGCTGCTGTTCAACGCCGACCGCCATCCAGCACACAAGCCGCAGGAGTCGCTGCCGCACCGGGAGGTCATCGGCGGCGAGTTCGAGGCCAGCGAGGGAGGCAGACAGCTCATGCCGATTCCCGGACAACCGACCGGCACCCGGGCCGAGGCGGGCCACGCCGGGTCTGGCCAGCAGGGCCCGGCGGCGCAGGCGAGCCAGGGCGCGCCCGAGGTGCCCGCGCAGCGCGGTGAGCCTGCCACCGAGCAGCCGACCCGGGCAGCCGATCCGGGCGGGTCGCGCCTGCGCAGACCGCACTGAACCGGCCGCACTGAACCGGCCGCACTGAACCGGCCGCGCCTGACCCGGCCGCGACCGGTCTGACCGCGCCTCAGCGGTTTAGCTGGCACAGGCAGGGCAGTGCTATCGCCTGCGATCAACGGCGGGCGATGGAGGGCAGATGGCGGGCGAGCGGGCGAGCCGAAGCGGCACCGTAGAGGCCGATCACGGGAGCGACCGGACAACACGGCTGAGGCGCGCGCTCGCCGACCGGGTGGACGGTGAGATCCGCTTCGACGCGGGCAGCCGGGCCGCCTACGCCACCGACGGATCCAACTTCCGCCAGGTGCCGATCGGCGTGGTGGTGCCGAGGTCGGTCGACGCGGCCGTCGAGGCCATCGCGGCGTGCCGCGAGTTCGGCGTGCCGCTGCTCTCCCGCGGCGGCGGGACCAGCCTGGCCGGCCAGTGCACGAACGAGGCCGTCGTGCTCGACTGGTCCAAGTACTGTCACCGCCTAATCAGCGTGGACCAGCAGGCGCGCACCTGCGTGGTCGAGCCCGGCATCGTGCTCGACGCGCTCAACGCCGAGCTCGCGCCCACCGGGCTGCGCTTCGGCCCCGAGCCGTCCACCCACATGAACTGCACGCTCGGCGGCATGATCGGGAACAACTCGTGCGGGTCGACCGCGCAGCGGACCGGCAAGGTGGTCGACAACATCGCCGGGCTCGAGGTGCTGCTCTACGACGGCACGCGATTCTGGTGCGGGCCGACCAGCGATGAGGAGTATGCGCTGATCGAGCGGCGCGGCGACCGCAGGTCGGAGGTCTACCGGCGGCTTCGCCGGGTGCGGGACGCGCACCAGGACCTGATCAGGCAGCGCTACCCGGACATCCCGCGCCGGGTCTCGGGCTACAACCTGGACTCGCTGCTGCCCGAGCACGGCTTCGACGTCGCCGGCCTGCTGGTCGGGAGTGAGTCCACGCTGGTCACCGTGCTGCGGGCCGAGCTGAAGCTGGTGCCGGTGCTGGCCGAGCGCTCCCTGGTGGTGCTCGGCTACCCGTCCATCGCCAAGGCCGCCGACGCCGTTCCCGCGATCCTGCCGCACCGCCCGATCGCGCTTGAGGGCCTCGATCACCGCCTGATCAGTGACGAGCAGATCAAGGATCTCAACCCGCAGGCGCTGGCCGAGCTGCCCGATGGGTCTGCGTTCCTTATGGTGCAGTTCGGGGCTGACAGCCGCGCGGACGTCGATCAGGCGGCGAAGGGCCTGCTCGACGCGCTGCACGGAACCGACCACCACCCGTCGGTCGAGTTCTTCGACGACCCCGAGCGCGAGGACGAGCTCTGGCAGGTGCGCGAGGCGGGCCTTGGCGCGACGGCGCACCTGCCCGGGCAGCCGGACACCTTCGAGGGCTGGGAGGACTCCGCGGTCCACCCCGACCGGCTCGGCGACTACCTGCGCGACCTGCAGCGGCTGTACGACGAGTTCGGCTACTCGAGCGATCTCATGCCCGCGCTGTACGGGCACTTCGGCCAGGGCTGCGTGCACACGCGCATCCCGTTCGACCTGTACACGACCCGCGGCGTGGCGACCTACCGGCAGTTCATGGAACGCGCCGCCGACCTGGTGGTCTCCTACGGGGGATCGCTGTCCGGCGAGCACGGCGACGGCCAGTCCAGGGGAGAGCTGCTCGGCAGGATGTTCGGCACCGACCTGGTCAGGGCGTTCGAGGAGGTCAAGGACGTCTTCGACCCGCAGGGGCTGATGAACCCTGGCAAGGTGGTCAGGCCGGCCAGGCTGGACGAGCATCTTCGGCTCGGCGCCGACTGGGCGCCCGCGATCACGCAGGACCTGTTCTTCCGCTTCCCGCAGGACGGCGGGTCGTTCGCCGAGGCGGCGAACCGCTGCGTCGGCGTCGGCAAGTGCCGTCAGCACCATCCCAAGGGCGGCGCGGTGATGTGCCCCTCCTACCAGGTCACCGGCGAGGAGGAGCACTCCACCCGCGGCCGTGCCAGGCTGCTCTTCGAGATGCTCGACGGGCACGGCGATTCCCCGCTCAGCGGCGGGTGGCGCTCCCGCGAGGTGCGAGACGCGCTCGACCTATGCCTGGCGTGCAAGGGCTGCAAGACCGACTGCCCGGCGAATGTCGACATGGCTACCTATAAGGCCGAGTTCCTCGCCCAGCACTGGCGGGGCAGGCAGTGGCGACGGCCGCGGTCCGACCTGGCGCTCGGCTGGCTGCCGGTGGCGGCACGGGCCGTTTCCGGGCTGCGGCTTGCCGGGCTGGCCAACGCCGTCACCCATGCACCCGGGCTGCACGCGGTGGCCGCGTTCGCCGCCGGGGTCGAGCCGCGCGAGATGCCGCTGTTCGCCTCTGAGAGCCTGCAGCGCTGGCAGGCCAGGCACCGGCGCGGCGCGGCGGCGCGCGATGCCCGGCCCGGTCGCGGGTCGCTGGGCAGCGTGCTTCTGTGGCCTGACACGTTCACGAACTACTTCCACCCCCATGTTGGCAAGGCAGCCGTCCAGGTGCTCGCCGACGCCGGCTGGGACGTGCAGGTACCGGCCGAACGCCTGTGCTGCGGCCTGACCTGGATCTCCACCGGCCAGCTCGGCACCGCCAAGCGAGTGCTCCGCCGCACGGTCACGAGGCTGGCCGCTCATGTCAGGGCCGGGGGCCTCGTGGTCGGCCTCGAGCCGAGCTGCACGGCCGTGTTCCGCTCCGACGCGGCCGACCTGTTCCCCGAGGACCGCGACGTGCGCAGGCTGCGCGACCAGACCGTCACGTTCGCCGAGCTGCTCACCGAGCACACGCCAGGCTGGCGGCCGCCACGGCTCGACGGTCGCGAGGTGCTCGCCCAGGTGCACTGCCACCAGCACGCGGTGCTCGGCTGGGACGCCGACGCGAGGCTGCTCGAGTCCGCCGGGGTCAGGGCCGAGCGGCTGGACTCCGGCTGCTGCGGCCTTGCTGGCAACTTCGGCTTCCAGCCGGGTCACCGTGGGGTCAGCGAGGCGTGCGCCGAGCGGGTGCTGCTGCCCCGGCTCCGGGAGGCGCCGGCGGCGGCCGCGGTGCTCGCCGACGGATTCAGCTGCCGCACCCAGATCCACGAGCTTGACAGCGGCGGCCGCGAGGCGATGCACCTGGCCGAACTGCTTGCTTACGCCGGTCGGCTGCCCGCCGAGCTCCCGGAGCGCGCGGCCGCGCCGCGCCCCGAGCTCTGAGGCGCGGAGGGTCGGCTCGCATGGGCTGGGGCTGCTAGGTTTGCCGGCAGGTGGCGGGGGAAGCCACCGGGTGCCCGTAGCGGCTGCACCGCCCGCGGATGACCGCCGCAAATCCGGGCCCGTCGACGGCATGGGGGGATCGAGCGATGATCAAGAGAATGCTGCTACTGACCGCACTGGCCGCCGTCGCTGCTGCTCTCGCGGCTGGCTGGCCGGACATCCAGCGGTTCTTCAGGATCCGGCAGGTCTCGACGGGCAGCGCGCACCCGGAGAAGGTCCCGGCCAAAGGCCGCACCGTCTATCCGAAGACCACCCGGGACAGCGAGCCGGACGGGACGGGCGACTTCGACTCGGCCATGCGCGGCGGCCCGGCGCTCATCTAGCAAGCCCCGAGCACCCAGCCCCACCGCCCGGCCCCGGCGCCCCCGTCCAGCGAGCTCCGCTGCCCACCCACCGCCCGGCCCGGCGCGGTCACTTTTCATCCGGCGCGGTCACTTTTCATCCGCTGACATCTCACATAAGCCGTAAAACGGACGTGATCATGACGCTAGCGGGTGCAAAGTGGCGCTGGCGGATAAGAAGTGGCGCGGGCGGTGGCTACTGGTTGGCCTTGAGGAGGGTGACCAGGGCCTCGGCTTGGGTTTGGATGGCCTGGGCCTCAGTTAGCGCACTGCCGGGCTGGAGCAGCCCGATCAGCGTCGCCGTATCCTTCTCGATCGTCTCTGCCAGGGTCAGGGCCTGTACCGGCCATGGCGGCGGGGGCGGCGTGCCCTTCCTGATCTCCACGGCGAGGTTGATGATGGCCTGCCGCTGCATGGACCTGACGTGCTCTGGAGGCAGGTCGGGGCAGGTGTGGTTGCCCCAGGCCACGCCGCCCATGAAGTGCGTTCCGTAGCCCGTGCCACTGACGCTGTTGGTGACTTGGAGCGGGAATCCGGCGAACGCTGACAGCATCTCGACCAGCTGCGCCGAGGCGGCGATCTGCGCCTCGGTGAGCGGGTTGTCCGGGTTGCCATTGTCGGCGTGCTCGATCGAGTACCAGGTCAGGTTGCCGGCTACCTGGGCCCAGGAGATCCAGCCCTTGCCGATCGGGCCGAACTGATGGATGAGGCCTTGTTGGTCGATGCCGAAGTGAGCACTCGCCTGGTAGGACGACTCGTTGAAGACCGCGATGCAGCCGGGCAGGTTGCCGACCATCGTGTGCATCACCACGCCCTGCATGGCACCCGAGCCCCAGCTTCCGTTCACGCAGGGGAACGGATCGTTATAGGCGATGTTGGCGGGGCCGGAGACTCTTCCGTCCGAGTCGACCTTAAGGCGACCCGGTATGGAGGTTGCCGGCGCGGCCGCAGCGGCGGACGGGGCAGCTGCGCTGACAGGGCCATCGGGCGCGGCCCCTGGACTCGCCGACGTCGTCATCGGTCATGCCTCCTTATTGTGGAAGCCACCATTATTCCGGAGAGGCGACCACGGGTGAACTGCGAGCGGTACGGCAGTGAAGAGCAAGGGGTGGTTCCTATCGTGCCACAGCGGCGTCGGCACCCGGCCGCCGTTGCCGTCATCCGACGGAACGAGCAGGTCTAGCCTTCAGGATGATGCCGCTCTCGCAGGCCGCGGATAGCCTGATGCGGTGTCCGCTCTGTACGCCTGGCTTCGCCGCCACCCGAGGCTGGTCGACGGCGTCCTCGCCGCCGCGCTGGCGTTCGGCGGCATCGCCGAGGCGCTAACGCTCGACCGCGACGCGCTGATCCTCGTAGTGATCGGGATGACCGTTCCCGTGGTGGTCCGCCGACGTCACCCGACCGGCGCCTTCGCTGCCGCCGTCGCCGTGGGCGCCGTTCAGGTCGTGGCGCACCTCAGGCCCCTGGCGTCGGACCTGGCGATCCTGGTCCTGCTCTACACGCTCGCCGCCTACACGAGCAGGCGCACCTCGGCGATCGGCCTTGGCATCTGCCTGCTCGGCTCCGCCCTCGAGGTCGTCTCGCTGCGCCGCACCGTGCTTGCGGTGTCCGCGACCGAGTGGGCGCTCATGGGCCTGATCGTCTTCGCCGGGCCGTCGCTGATCGCCTGGGTGCTCGGCGATTCGATGCGCTACCGCCGCGCCCATTACGCCAACCTCGAGGAGCGCGCCGCCCGGCTGGAGCGCGACAGGGACGCCCAGGCGCAGATCGCTGCGGCCGCCGAGCGGGCCAGAATCGCCCGCGAGCTGCATGACGTGGTCGCGCACAACGTGAGCGTGATGGTCGTCCAGGCCGACGGTGCCGCGTACGCCCTCGGCTCCGATCCCGGACGGGCCCGCGAGGCGCTCGCCGCGATCTCAGCGACCGGGCGGCAGGCGCTTACCGAGATGCGCGTCCTGCTCGGCGTGCTCAGGCGCAGCGACGGGGACGCGCAGGGGACGACTCTGGCCCCCCTGCCCGGTCTCGGCCAGCTCGACGAACTGCTCGAGCAGACCAGGGCCGCCGGACTCCCGGTCAGCTGCGCCGTCGATGGCGAGCCACGGCCGCTGCCCGGCGGGGCTGCGCTTGCCGCCTACCGAATCGTGCAGGAGTCGCTGACCAATACCCGCAAGCACGCCGGCCCGCTGGCGACCGCTCAGGTGCGGCTCAGGTACGACGACGACGCACTCGAACTCACGGTCACCGACAACGGCGTCGGCGTCGGCGGTGCCGCCGCGTGCGACGGAGCCGGGCACGGGCTTACCGGGATGCGCGAGCGCGCCGCCATGTACGGCGGAACCGTTCAGGTCGGCCCGCGAGCGGAAGGCGGATTTGGCGTTACCGCCAGGCTGCCTGTCGCAAAGGCAAGCGCGCTTTCGGCCGAAAGCGCGGCGTGAGCCGCGTGAGCATCAGGATCCTTCTGGTCGACGATCAGGAACTGGTCCGGGCCGGGTTCCGGATGGTGCTCGACGCCCAGCCCGATATGACCGTGGTGGGTGAGGCCGCCGACGGGCTCAGCGCGCTCGAGCAGCTGCGCTGCGCGCAGGTCGACGTCGTGGTGATGGACGTACGGATGCCGCGGCTTGACGGGATCGAGGCGACCAGGCGGATCTGCCACGCGGGCGACCGCCCCCGCGTCCTCATGCTGACAACCTTCGACCTGGACGAGTACGCGTTCGCGGCGCTTAAGGCTGGCGCCAGCGGCTTCCTGCTCAAGGACGTGCCGCCCGAGGAGCTGTTGTTCGCGATCAGGGCGGTGCACTCGGGCGACGCGGTCGTGGCGCCGTCCACGACCAGGCGGCTGATCGACCGGTTCGCCCCGATGCTGCCGAGTGGCGCCGGGCAGGCGGAGCCCGACCTGAGCGGGCTGACCAGCCGCGAGCGCGAGGTGCTTGCCCTGATCGCCCAGGGGCTGTCCAACACCGAGATCGCCGACCGGCTGTTCGTGTCCGAGGCAACCGTGAAGACCCATGTCGGTCGGGTGCTCGCCAAGCTGGACCTGCGCGACCGGGTGCAGGCGGTGGTGTTCGCCTACGAGTCCGGCATCGTCAAGGTGCGCGGCCCGGCCGCATAAACACGGTGCGCGGCCCGGCCGCATAAACACGGCACTTACTCGCCGCACCGCGCCAGCCTCGCGTCCCTCCGCTCGCTCCCCGCGCCGGCCGCCCGCCGGCCCCACCCCGCCCCGCGACCCCTCCGCTTGACATATTGCGTGTGTGCTAACTATACTTAGCAATGAAGGTACGAGGAGGGACTCAGATGATCGACACCCGAGCCTTGGGGCAGGAAATCCAGGACCAGGTCCTGGCCGCCGCCCGCAAGGGACACCAGAGGATGACAAGCACCGTTAAGAACGTCACGGCAACCGCGCATCTCATCCGGCCGCAGCTGCCCAGCCTGCCGGCCGTGAAGATTGACGGCTGGCCTACGCCGGCCCAGCTGCGCGAGAAGGCGCCGGAGCTGCTTGCGAAGCTGCCGAAGCCTGAGCAGTTGCGGGAGAAGGCACCCGAGCTGTTCGGCAAGCTGCCCACGGCGGAGCAGCTGCGCGAGAAGGCACCCGAGCTGTTCGCCAAGCTGCCCACGGCGGAGCAGCTGCGCGAGAAGGCACCTGAGCTGTTCGCCAAGCTCCCGACGGCGGAGCAGCTGCGCGAGAAGGCACCCGAGCTGTTCGCCAAGCTGCCGACCCCCGAGCACCTGCGCGAGCGGGCACCCGAGCTGTTCGGCAAGCTCCCGACGGCGGAGCAGCTGCGCGAGAGGGCACCTGAGCTGTTCGCCAAGCTGCCGACCCCCGAGCACCTGCGCGAGCGGGCGCCCGAGCTGTTCGGCAAGCTCCCGACGGCGCACCAGCTGCGTGCAGACGCCGAGGGCCTGGCCGACCACGTGATCTCCGCGCAGCGTGAGGTCGTCGAGCACGTCCGCACGTTCACGACCCCGCTGGCCAAGCAGGTCGCCGCGGCGTTCGGGCAGGCTGGCCACCAGGACAAGATGCACGCCACCGTGCCCGCCAACGGCCAGACGCACCCCGAAGTCGCCAAGGCCGAGCCAGTCAAGGCCGAGCCTGCGAAGGCCGAGCCTGCGAAGGCCGAGCCGGCCAAGGCCGAGCCGGCCAAGGCCGAACCCGTCAAGGCCGAGCCGGTCAAGGCAGAGCACAGGACCGCCGCGCCGCACAAGGCCGCGCCGCAGGGTAAGCCAGCCGGCGGACACGAAGCCGCGCACCCGGTGGCCAAGCCGACCAAGGCCGCGCCGCGCCGTTCCGCCGCACGGTCCAAGCCGCGGACCACGGCGAAGTGACCACGCACCGGGTCGCCGGCTAGCTGCGGGCGATGAGCCGCCAGCTATCGGCTGCCAGTACCGATGAGCCGCGCGGGCTCGGCTGACGTTACGATCGTCGGCCGGGTCCGCGCGGCCATTGGCTTTCGACGCAGGGAACACAATGAACGAGCCATTCGACACCCAGATGGAAGCGCTCGGCGACTTCATCCGCAGGCAGCGCAAGCTCGCCAACCTGTCATTGCGGCAGCTGGCCGAACGGACCAGGCTGTCCAATCCCTATCTCAGCCAGATCGAGCGCGGCCTGCACCAGCCGTCGATGCGGGTGATCAAGCTGATCTCCGAGGCGTTGAACGTGTCCGCCGAGACCCTGCTCACGCACGCCGGCGTGCTCCACCATCCCGAGCAGGAAGGCACCGCAGTCCCGGACGATCCCTCGGCCGTCGAGCGGGCCATCGAGAGGGAGAAGCGCCTGTCCGACCAGCAGAAGAGCGCGCTCATCTCGGTATACCGGAGTATGCTGCGCGTCGACTGACCTGCACACTGGCTGGCCGCCAAGCGTAACGAAACGTTATCAGACATTAACAGACGCCACCGGACGCCATCAAATGTCACGATGCCGACTTTTAGCCGCTAACATCTCAGAACAACAATCACAGCCGGACACTCAGGATTACGATACGTCATCATGACCGATCTCACCCCGGAGGCGAGCCGGTTCCCAGGGCTGCCGCAGCGCAGGCCCGCCGGGCAGAATACCGGCGCGAGCGCCCCTGGACTGCCCCAGCGCAGACCTACCGGACAGGACGGCGACGGCTTCGGCTCGGCCGGCCCTGGGCTGCCCCAGCGCAGGCCCGCTGCCGGGCCAGGTCAGGACTCGGTGCTCCCGCGGCGAACCTCCGCCGTCCGGCGGGTTGGACGGCACCGCAGCCTGCACCGACTCAGCGTTGCGTCGGACGCGCCCACGCTCGTGATCGCGGTGCCCGGCGCCGGGGCTGACGCCGACGCCGAGCTTGCCGAGCACATCGCCGAGGCCGCGGCCGAGTCGTGCCCGGGAGTCGACATCAGGATCGGGTACCTGGCTGGCGGCATCGATCGCCTGCCCGAGGTCCTCGCCGCCGCCGACCTAGGGCCTGACGGGCACGTGTCCGCCGGCAACGGGTCCGCCGACCCGACATCCGCCCACCACGGCTCTGCTGGCTCCTCACCGGCCGGCCCAGCATCCGCCAGCCCAGCATCCGCCGGCCCCGGCTCCGGCCTTGGCTCCGGCGACGGCCGCGCGCCGCGCGCGGTCGTCGTGCCGCTGCTGGCCGGCCCGCACCCGGTCTTCGACGCGATCATCGCCGACGCCGTCGGCCGGGCGCCCGGCCAGGTGATGCTGGCCGCGGCGCTCGGCCCGCATCCGCTGCTGGCCGGAGCGCTGCACGACCGGCTCTCCGAGGTGGGCCTGGCGAGGGCCGGCCGCGCCAGAGGGCTGAACATCGCCTCGGGGGCTAACGGGGTCATCGTGGTAGCCGACCGCGGGCCGCAGGCGATCAGCGACGCCGGCGTGACGACCGTGCTGCTGGCGGCTCGGCTGGCGATACCGGCGCTGCCCGCCTCCTTCGGAGACCCGGCCAGCATCAGCGAGGCGCTCCAGCGGCTGCGCGACGCCGGGGCCAGCCACCCGGCGATCGCGCCGTGCGTGATCGGGCCCGAGACCGACCCCGCCGAGATCACCAGGCTCGGCGACGCGCTCGGCGCGCCATGCGCGGCGCCGCTCGGCGCGCACCCGGCCGTGGCTCAGCTTGTCGCGGTCCGCTACGGCGAGGCGCTGGCCAGGATCACCGTCGCTGCCCATTGACAGCGCGCACGCGATTGCGCTGAGGTTCGTGTTATGCGCCGCCCGGCCGCTCCGGCCGAGCCGGAGTTCTCCTTCCCCGGGCCGGCCGTTCCCTGCGTTTTCCCGGACGTCGACACAAGAGGTGGCGGTATGAGCGAGTGGAACGCGATGACCTACGAGGGCAAGGACACCATCCTGCGCGTGGTCAAGGATCAGGCACACCAGATGTTCGCGCTGGCCGAACGGCCCGATGCCTGGGATGCGCCGACTGCCTGCGAGAGCTGGGAGGTCAGGGACGTGATCGGCCACCTGGTCGACACGATGGAGGGCTACTTCAAGGCATTCGACGTGGCCAGGTCGGGTGCCACGGCGGAGAACGCTTACGGGCTGCTCGGCATGCACGAGCGAGCAGGCGACTCGGCGAGGGCGTTCCGCAACGTGTCCCAGCAGGAGATGATGACCAGGGTCCGCGCCGACCTCGATCAGATGATGAGCATCCTCGAGCCGCTCTCGGCCGAGGAGTGGACCACCATGATCGTCCCGCACTTCTACATGGGCCCGGTGCCCGCGTTCATCTACGCGGCCGGCCAGCTGATGGATTACGGCGTGCACAGCTGGGACATCAGGCAGGGCTCGGGCATGGCGCACGCGCTCTCCGCCGACGCCGCCGACCTGCTCGTGCCGTTCATGTTCATCATCTGGCAGGCCACGGTCAGGCCGGACGCCGACCGCAGCCCGTTCACGATCGGCATCAGCGTCACCACCGGGCACAACGCCGGGACGACCAGGGTCACGGTCAACGAGGAGGGCCTCAGCTACGAGCCGGGCAGCGTCGACGACCTGCCCGCCGTGATCGAGTTCGACGCCGGGAGCATGGTGCTGACCGCGTTCGGCCGGATCAACGCGGGCACGGTGCGCGGCGACCAGGAACTGGCCGACCGGTTCCTCAACCTGTTCTACCGGATCTGAGCTCCCGGCTTGCGCCGCCAGGTCAGGCTAGGCCGGCCTGGCGGCAGGCCGGCCGGATCAGCAGCGCCAGTCGTCCCGAGTGGGTGAACGCGTGCCGGCACAGCATCCGCGCCCGCGAGCCGCAGTCGTGCAGCAGCGCGCCGCCGGTACTGCTCGGGATCGTCACGGTGACGCAGCCCGCCTGCGAGCCCCCGTAGCTGCCGGGCCGCAGCACCGTCCACAGGCCGGCCACGGCGAGCAGGACCACAAGCACCGCCACGAGCACGGCAAGCCTGCGCTTGCTGCCTGGCTCGGACGGCGCGTCCTGGTAGGTGACGAGCAGCGGCATCGGATCGTAGTCTAGGCGGCGCAGGCCCGGCGTTGGTTTCGGCGATGTTAAGAATGCCCCGGTCAGCGGCCGTCCGGGCCGGTCGGGGCCTGCGCTTCGGCGTCGAACTCCCCCGGCTGGTGCCCGGCGGGCAGCCGGTGCTTGGCGATCCTGGCGGTCGGCGTCCGCGGAAGCTCGTCGAGCAGCTGCCAGAACCGCGGCACCTTGAACGCAGACAGCCGCACGGCGGCGTACTCGCGCAGCTCGGCCAGGTCGATCCTGGCCGAGGGCGCGGGAACCACGAACGCCTTCACCTCGTCCTCGGTCAGCTCGGAGGCGACGCCGACGACCGCGGACTCGAGCACCGCGGGATGCGAGTCGAGCACCTCCTCGACCTCGAGCGGTGACAGGTTCTCGCCGCGCCGGCGCAGCACTTCCTTGCGGCGGCCCACGAACGTGTACGTGCCGTCCTCGTTCACCGTGGCCAGGTCGCCGGTGCGCAGCCACCCGTCCGCGGTCAGCACGGCCGCGGTCTCCTCCGGCATGCCCCAGTAGCCGCGCATGATCACCGGGTTGCGCAGCAGGATCTCGCCGGTCTCCCCCGGCCCGAGCGCGGGCCCGCTGGCCGCGCCCCCACCCGCCGCCTGCCCGTCAGCCGCCGCGGCCGGGTCTTCGGGGTCGTCGGCCGCGACGGCCTTGGCCTCGTTGATGATGCCGAGGTAGGGGTGCTGCCTGACCGCGCCGAGCGTGCCGTACGGCCGGCGGCCGCGAGGCCAGACCAGCCCGTACGGCGACTCGGACATCGCGTAGCCGATCACGATCTTGATGCCGAACCTGCGCTCGATCTCCTGCTGCCTGGCCCGCTCCGGAGCCGGCCCGGCGTAGCAGAGGCGCAGCGGGTTGTCGGCGTCGTCCGGCCGCTCGGGCTGGCGCATCAGGATCTCGAGCATCGCCCCGATCGCGTTGAACTCGGTGGCGCCGTGCCGACGCGCGCTGTCAAGGAACCCGCTCGCCGAGAACCGCGGCACCAGGATCAGCCCCGCCCCGCAGGCCAGCGAGCCGAGCACGGAGTAGATCGGCGCGTTGATATGGAACAGCGGCAGCGACGTCATCAGCCGGTCCCGCGCGGTCAGCTCCATCCAGTAGGGGAAGCCCTCGCCAGCCATCGCATACGCCCGGTGCGTCTGCATCACCAGCTTGGACCGGCCGGTGGTGCCCGAGGTGGGGATCAGCACGGCGAGGTCGTCAGGACCGACCTCGGCGCGCGGCAGGCCGGAGGCCGGCTGATCGGGCCAGCCAGCGCCAAGCCCATTGACATCGATAACCATTCCCATCCCGTGCTCGCCAGCGCCAGCCTCATCGAGCACGCCGCGCAGGCCTGGGTCGGTGAGCACCGCGCGCGGGCGCACCTGGCGGACCAGCCCGCCGATCTCGGCCGCGGCGCTTGCCGGGTTGACCGCGACGGCTACCGCGCCGAGGCGGGCCAGGGCCAGCCAGCTCAGCAGGTACTCCGGCGTCGTGCGGGCGGTCACCATGACCAGGTCGCCGTGGCCGACGCCGGCCCGCGCGAGGTCGGCCGCGGTCGCGCCCACCCTGGCCGCCGCGGCGGCGAAGCTCAGCTCGAGGTCGTCGGTGCGCAGCCAGATCCCGTCGGGATCCCGGGCGACGGCCCGGTCGAGCAGGCCGGGAATCGTCCCCGTGTAGTCATCGACTGTGCTGCCGAACGCCCCGGTCATGGCACCGACGATAGCGGGGCGGGCCCCGGCGGCCCGATCGAGAGCCCCGCGCTGTCCACATCTCGCGCCGTCAGCCGAGCGTTACGGCGACGGTATGCCGCTGGCCGGAGCGGCCGGCTGCGGCGTGGTGTAGGTGGTGACCGCGCCGGTCGCGCTGTCGTCGGTGACGAACACCCCGGTGTCCGCGACCAGCGCCCCGTTCTTGATGGTCGCGATGTACGCGCCGGTGATCCCGTTGTGGTCAGAGGACGAATAGGCGAACGGCGCCACGGCCACACCCTGCGGCAGCCCGCTGTTGACGGCGTTGATCAGGTCCTGCCTCGTCGGGTTCCTGCCCGCCTTGAGCATCGCCTGGACGAAGGTGTAGCCGACCGACAGGCCATACAGGACGTTGCCGTCGAACGGTATGTTCTTCGGCTTGAGGTACTGGTCGTAGATCTTGGTGAACAGCGAGATCCAGCTGTTCGATGCGTCACCAAGCGAGGGCAGGTAGCCGTCGGTGATGATGCCCTGGGTAAGCGAGTTGCCGAATCCGGCGGTCTTGTTCTTGGCGAACGAGGCGAGCAGCCCGGCGAGCGTGATCGGGTCCGAGCCGACGTCAGAGACCACGAGCTGCGGGCTGTACTTCAGGCCGAGCATGTTCAGCTTGAGCAGCGCGGTGAACGCGGGCACCGAGAACGAGACCACGACCTTGGCGCCTGAGGCCTTGAGCGCGGCGACCTGGGGGGCGATCTTGATGTTCGTCGGGTCGTAGCTCTGCTCGGACACGATCTGGGATTTGGGGATCTCGTCGGACAGGCCCTTCACGCCGTCCTGGCCGAACTCGTCATCCTGGAAGAAGAAGCCGATCTTCTCGCCCTTGAAGTGCTGCTCGATGTAGCTGCCGAGGATCTTGCCCTCACGGATGTAGTCGAGCTGCCAGCCGAAGGTGTCAGGGTACTTGGCCGGGTCGTTCCAGCACTCGCAGCCCGAGGCGACGAACATGTCGGGCAAGTGCTCGGCGTTGATGAACTGGGCGACCGCCAGGTGCGTCGGCGTGCCGAGCCCGTTGAAGATCGCGTAGACGTTGTCCTGCAAGATCAGCTGGTGCACCACGGTCGAGGTGATCGACGGGTTGTACTGGTCGTTGAGGTACTTGTAGACGATCTTGCGGCCGTAGATGCCGCCGTGGGCGTTGACGTACTGGAAGTAGGCGTTGGACGACGGCGCGATCTCGTCGTAGCCAGGGGCCGCGATGCCGGTCAGCGGCTGGTGGCTGCCGATCGTGATCGTCTTCGCCGTGATGCCGGGCGCTGAGGCGGTCAGAGCGCCTCCCTTGCCGCCTGACGAGGAGGTCGAGCTGCTGCACGCGGCGAGCAGCATGCTCGCCACGGCGAGGCCGGCGACCGCGGCCAGCGGCGTCCGATGCGAACCGATCATGATGATCCTTTCTCCTGTTGGTTTCTGGCCGGCCTGCGCCGGCCCAGTGCGATGAGCCTCAAGAGCCCGCCCTGGATGCCGCTCGGGAACAGGAGCATCACGGCGATCAGGACGACGCCGTAGGCGACGATCGGGACGCTCGAGCTGGTGCCCTGCGTCATGCCGTGGCTCTGCGCGACGTTCTCCAGGTAGGTGGGCACGAGCACGAGCAGTGCGCTGCCCCAGACGGCGCCGGTGAGGGTGCCAAGTCCGCCGAGCACCGCGGCGGTGAGCAGCTGGATCGACAGGCCGAGCGCGAACACGCTGGCCGATACCGTGCCGTCGACCACAGCGAGCAGCACCCCGCCAGCCCCGGCGCAGGCCGCGCTGACCACGAAGGCGACGACCTGCAACCTGGCCACGTTGAGCCCGGACAGCGACGCGGCCACCTCGTCGTCGCGCAGCGCCCGCCAGTTCCTGCCCACCCGGCTGCGGATCAGGTTGGCCAGCAGCACGAGCGCGATCAGCGCGATCCCGCAGTTGAACCAGGCCTGCCATTCCGAGAGCGAGAAGTTCACCCCGAGGAAGCCGGGGACGTTGACGTAGAAGCCGAGGCCCTGGTCTCCGCCGAACACGCTCTGGAACCTGGTCGCCAGCGACGGCAGCGCCACCGCCAGCATCAGCGTGGCGCCGGCCAGGTAGGGGCCGCGCAGCCGGGCCGCGGCGAACCCGAACACCGCGCCGGACACGGCGGCCGCGGCGGTGGCGGCGAGCACGATGGCGACCAGCGGCCACTGCAGGTGCAGGAAGAGCAGTGCCCCGGTGTAACCGCCGACCGCCATGAACGCGCCGTTGCCGATCGAGATCTGGCCGCTCAGGCCGATCAGCACGGTGAGCCCGGCCACCGCGACCACGAACGCGGCCAGCTCGGCAAGCTGGTAGTCGCGGTAGGCGCTGAGCTTGGCCGAGGCGAGCATGAGCAGCACGGCGAACAGCACGGCCACGCCGAGGTGCCTGACCAGGGTCGGCGGCCGCCGCCTGGGTCGGCCTTCCGCCGAGCCGGCGGCCCGCAGGGGCAGCGAGACGGTGTCGCCAGCGGGCGGGCGCTCCGGCGCGGGCGTCGTGGCCACGGCGCTACACCCGCCTGGCCGGCGCGGCGGAGAACAGGCCGCTCGGCCTGAGCATGAGCACGAGCATCAGGGCGGCGAGCCCGAACAGGTTGACCACCTCGCCGCCCAGGTACCCCGCGGCGTAGCTGAGCACCACGCCGAGTATCAGGCCGCCGGCCACCGCCCCGACCGGGCTCTCCAGCCCGCCGATCACCGCGGCGGTGAAGCCGAGCACGAAGATGCCGTCCATGCTGTTCGGGTTGAGGAACGTGGACGGCGTGACGAGCATCCCGGCCAGCGCCCCGAGCAGCCCGGCGAGTGCCCAGCCCAGCGTGAGCATCCGGCCGACCCGCACGCCGAGCAGCCTGGCGACCCTGGCGTTGAACGCGGTCGCCCGCAGCCGCAGGCCCACCGAGGTGTACTGGAACACCACGGCGATCAGCCCGGCCGCGGCGAGCACGGCGACCGCGGTGAAGATGTCGTTCCTGGTAATGCCGAGCGCGACCGAGCCGATGCTCAGCCCGGTGATCGAGAAGGCCGGCGGGAACGACCGGTTGTTGCTGGTGAACAGCACTCCGGCCAGCCCCTCGACCCCGATCAGCAGGCCGATGGTGACGATGACGGCATTCAGCGGCGGCTTGTTGGCGACCGGCCGGATCACGGTCCGCTCCACCACGGCCCCGATCACCAGGCCGGCGGCGATGGCGACGACAAAGCCGAGCCAGTAGCTGCCGGTGCGGTCGATGACCTCAAGCGCGATGTAGGAGGTGAACATGGCCAGCGCGCCCTGGGCGTAGTTCAGCACCCTGGTGCCGCGCCAGATCAGTACCAGGGACAGGGCGATGGCCGCGTAGATCATCCCAGCGCTGAGCCCTTCGAGGGTGAATTCGAGGAACTCGACCATCGCCTGCCTTCCTAGAAACCCAGGTAGTGGCGCCGCAGCGCATCGTCTCTGGCAAGCTCGGCCGCGGGGGCACTGGCGACCACCGAGCCGAGGTTGAGCACGATGCCGGTGTCGGCGATGGCCAGGGCACTGCGCGCGTTCTGCTCGACCAGGACGATGGTCAGGCCCGACTCGTCGCGCAACAGCCTGATCAGGTCGAGCACGCCGCTGACCACCTTCGGCGCGAGGCCGAGCGACGGCTCGTCGAGCAGCAGCACCCGCGGCGAGGTCGCCATGGCCCTGGCGATCACCAGCATCTGCCGCTCGCCGCCCGACAAGGTGCCGGCCGCCCGGTTCCGCCGGTCGCCGAGGATGGCGAAGCGCCGGTAGATCTCGTCAAGCGCGGCGGCCCGGTCGGCGCGCGGGCGCAGCAGCAAGCCGAGCGCAAGGTTCTCGGCCACGGTCAGCTCGGTGATCACGCCCTGGCCCTCGGGCACGTGCGAGATGCCGGCCCGCGCCACGTCCTCCGGCCGCCGCCCGGCCATGTCCAGGTCGCCGAGCAGGATCCGGCCGCGGCTCGGCCTGATCGTCCCGTCGACGGTGCGCAGCAGCGTGGTCTTCCCCGCGCCGTTGGCGCCGAGGATCGCGGTGATCGTCCCGGCTCGCGCGGTGACGGACACGCCGCGCAGCACCGGCGCCGCGCCATACCCGGCCACCACCTCGTCGATCGCGAGGTCTGATCGCGCACGCTCACTCATGCGTCACGCCGAGGTAGGCCTCGGTGACCAGCGGGTCGGCCTGCACCTGCGCCGGGGTGCCCTGCGCGATCAGCACGCCGAAGTCGAGCACGAAGATGTGGTCGCAGACCGACATCATCAGGTCCATCCGGTGCTCGATGACGAGCACCCCGGCGTCGGCGGCGATCGAGGTGATCAGCTCGCCGAGCTCGGGCAGCTCGTCCTCGGCCAGCCCGCTGGCCGGCTCGTCGAGCAGCAGCAGCCTGGGCTGGCCGACCAGGGCACGGGCCAGCGCGACCCGTTTCCTTGAACCGTGCGGGAGCGTCTCGGGCATACGGTCGGCGACGTCGGCGGCACCGACCCGGTCCAGGGCCTCGAGCGCCAGTCCGCGGAGCATCCGCTCGTCGCGGTCGGACCGGCGCAGGCCCACGAGCGCCGACCAGAATCCGGCCCTGGCCCGCGCCGTCGCGCCGACCATGACGTTCTCCGCCACGGTGAGGCCGCGGAACAGCCCGACCGACTGGAGCGTCCGCGCGATGCCGAGGCTGGCCAGCCGGTCCGGCCTGACCCTGGTCAGGTCGGCGCCGCCGAAGCTGGCGGTCCCGCTGGCCGGCCTGACGAAGCCGCAGACGGCATTGAGCAGCGTGGTCTTGCCTGCCCCGTTTGGCCCGATGATCCCGGTCACCGCCGCGGGCGGTGCGGTCAGCGACACGTTGTCGAGCGCGGTAAGGCTGCCGAACCTGACCGTCAGGCCGCTGACCTCCAGGACGTCACGATCCACCCGCTGCCTGTCCTTGCACTCGGACTGCTAAAACCTGAACGACACGATTCATCACCGTCCGATCGGCATGCAAGAACAGCGCCCCATTGTGGCTGAACCGTAATGAACGTCCGGAGTGCCGGTTCCGCAATGCCGCGCGAACCCGGCCGACACCGCCGCTCGCGCGGTGGCCGCTAGTGCACCCGGCGGAGCCAGCGGCGCTGCCAGACGGTCTCGATCGCGCGCGGGTGATACCCGGCGCGGACCCAGGCAACGGCCTCGCGCGGGCTAAGGCCATCCAGGATCGCCAGCGCGGCAAGGGCGGTTCCGGTCCGGCCGACGCCGCCGCGGCAGGCGGCCTCCACGCGCTGCCCGGCACGCGCCCGCCGGTAGGCCTCGCGGAGCGCGTCCAGGGCGTCGGCGGTGTCGGCGGGCACCCGGAAGTCCGGCCAGCGGACCCGCCGGTACGGCCAGTCCGGCACCGGGCCGTCGGCCAGGACCAGGGTGAAGTCGGCCGGGCTCGCCTGGTCGGTGAGCCGCCGGCCGCGAACGCCGACGCCGACGCCGCTCGGCAGCGTGATCACCCCGGCCCGGTCCTGCCAGCCTGCCTGCTCGGTCACTTAGGTGCGCACCGAGAAGCTGGTCGTCCGCAGTCCCACGCCGCCGCGCCAGATCTCGAAGCCGGCCTCGACGCTGGTCAGCCACCAGTCGGGATTGAGCAGGCCGTGCCGCTCGGCCACGCCGATGAACTGCTTCACGCTGAGGTTGCGCACGCGCGCTGTCGACCGTACCCGGTTGAACTGGATGTAGTTCCACCGCTGGCCGTGATGGCCGGTCACCCAGTGGGCCAGGTGATAGCGCGCGTTCTGCACCCTGACCACGGGCCACCGGTTCGCGCCGAACCCGCGCGAGCTCAGCCAGATCATGATCTCGGCACCCTTGGCCTGACCCGAGATGTGCCTGTCGCGGTCGAACCAGATGTCGTAGCTGACCGCCCAGACACCGCGGGCCCGGTCCCGCACCGACCAGGACGTGACCAGCGACCGCACCCGCCCGACCCGGCGCGGTAGCCCGCTGCGCGGCGAGCAGACGCCCCAACTGCAGCCGACGAAGACGTTGGGGAACGCGACCGGCTCGGCGCGGCTGACCCGCGCGCCCGACTGCGTGACCGTGAAGCTCGGCCCCGACCGCCGGCCGGTGATGCATTCTCCCCTGCGGCCGTAGTCGTCGTTCCTGATCACGTAGCGGGACCGCAGGACGCCCGTCGCAGCCATGTGCTGGTACGGCCGGCACAGCGTGCGCCACAGCGATATCCGGACCCGGTGCGGCGCGTGCTGTACGTGCGGGGAGAGCATCCCCCCGGTGACCGCGAGCAGCAGAGCGCCCACATGAAGGATCCTGAACATGCCCGCCGCCCCTCCGCAGTCGCCGGAGTCACTCACCATAGGTGGGCTGAACGCGGCCGACCTGCGGATTGACGAAACCGATACAGGTGCACCGTTCTCTCGATAGAGTACGATTCATTCACAAAACGCGATATAACTTGACAAGGGCGCGCGATCCTGCGTACCGTCGCAAGGGCCAGGCGTGGCCCGCTTCGGCCCCGCCGCCGGCTCGTCACCGGACGGCGGACGGAGCGGCATCGTGGACGCGGTACAGATACTCACCTCGCTCGGCACGCCCGAAGGCAGGGCGGACCCGTATCCGCACTACGCCGCGCTGCACGAGATCGGCGAGGTGATCGACCTCGGCAGCGGCGAAGTCCTGGTCGTCGGCTACGACGCGATCAGCGCCGTCCTGCGCGATCCGGGTTTCGCGGTGTCGGATGAGTCCAACTTCGACCGCGACCTTCCGGGCTGGCGGGAGAACCCGGTCTTCGTCCAGGGCGCTGACTGGATCCTGAACCTGAACCCGCCGCGGCACCTGCGGATCAGGAGCCTGATCGCCAGGGCCTTCACGGCGCGGCGGATCGCTGGCCTCGAGCCGGCCATCGCCGCGATCGCGGACGACCTGATCGACGCGATGGCCGACAAGGCCAGCGACGGCTCGGCCGTTGAGTTCATGCACGACTTCGCCTACTTGCTCCCCGTCACCGTGATCTGCGAGCTGATCGGGATCCCGGAGCCGGACCGCGAGGGATTCCGGCCGCTGGCCAGGGACCTGGCCGGTGTCTTCGAGCTCAACGACCTGCAGCGCCTGCCGGCGATCAACGCCGCGGCGGCCGAGCTACTCGCGTACTTCGCCGAGCTGGCCGGTCAGCGCCGCGCCGAGCCAAGGGACGACCTGCTCAGCGACCTGCTCGCGGTGGCCGGATCGGGTGACGGCCGGCTGGCCGACGCCGAGCTGCTGCACAACCTGACGCTGCTGCTTGTAGCCGGCTTCGAGACCACCACGAACCTGCTCGGCAGCGGCCTGGGCGTCAGGGACGGATCCGTGCCCCCCGCCGCGTTCGTGGAGGAGGTGCTCCGGTTCGACTCACCGGTGCAGCTCACCAGCCGCACCGGCTACGACACCAAGCTGGCCGGAGTGCCGATGTCCGGCCGTACCAACGTGGTCACCGTGCTCGGCGCCGGGAACAGGGACCCGCGGCGGTTCACCGAGCCGGACAGGTTCGATCCGCTGCGCGCCGAGGGCGGGCCGCTCAGCTTCGGGGGTGGTGCGCTCTTCTGCATCGGCGCCGCGCTGGCCAGGCTGGAGGGCGCCGTCGCCTTCCCGCGCTTCCCCGCCCTCGCCGCCGCGGGCGAGCCGACCCGCAGGGACGCGCTGCTGCTCCGCGGGTTCGACACGCTGCCGGTCAGCCTTCAGTAGTCGCGGTAGCGCCGCCGGTCACGGTGGCGCTGGTAGTCGCCGCGGGCCGGCGCCCCGGTGATCCAGCGGCCGAACGTCAGCGCGCAGGGCACAAGCACCCACAGGAACCAGGGATAGCCGGCGCCGGTGAGCGCCCAGACCACGAAGCAGACCAGGAAGAGCCCGGCACATGAGCCGAGGCTGGCCCGCCACGCGGGCGACATCCTGCCCTGCCCGCGGCCGGCTGGCCACGAGGCCGGCCCCTGTGCATCGACCGGGCCCCCGGCCGGAACTGGCTGGCTTGGGCGCAGGTCCACCGCCGGCAGGTCAGCCTTGAGGTCGTCGAGCTCGCCCAGGGTGCGCGCCGACATCGCCTTGTCCAGGCGCTCGTTGAACTCCTCGACCGTCAGCCTCCCGGCGACGTGGTTGTCGCGCAGGAATTCGGCGGTCTGGTCGCGGTCCGCGTCCGATGCCCGCGTTGTCCGGTCACTGGCCATGCGCCCATCCTCCTCGGTGCAAGGCTGGCCCGGCTAGCCTGGTCGCGCAAGAGGGCGACGCCCCGCGGTTGCCCCAAGCCGGCCGATTGGTGACGATGACGGGATGAGCGGCGGCGAGGTTCCGGCGTGGACGCGAGGAGTGGCCAGGCTCGCCGTGCTGACCGGGGCCGGCATCTCCACCGACTCCGGGATCCCCGACTTCCGCGGGCCGCAGGGACTGTGGACCCGCAACCCTGGCGCGGAGCGGATGTCGACCTACGAGGCCTACCTCGGCGACCCTGCACTGCGTCGGCGTTCCTGGCAGGCCAGGCTCGCGCATCCGGCCTGGACCGCCGCGCCGAACGCGGCGCACACCGCGCTGGCCGCCCTGGCCGCGGCGATCGACACCTGGGTGATCACGCAGAACATCGACGGGCTGCATCAGCGGGCCGGCTCGCCCCCCGACCGCGTGCTCGAACTGCACGGCACCATGCACGCGGTGAGGTGCGTCGCCTGCAGCGCACGGACCGAGATGGCGCGGGCACTCGACCGGGTCAGGGCCGGCGAGGCCGACCCGCCGTGCGAGCAGTGCGGCGGAATACTCAAGTCAGCCACGGTGATGTTCGGCGAGCCGCTCGACCGGGCCGTGCTGACCACGGCCGCCCGCGCCGCGGCCGGATGCGACCTGATGCTCGCCGTCGGCAGCACCCTGACCGTGGAGCCCGCGGCCTCGCTGTGCGCGGTGGCCGCCGACGCCGGAGCCCCGCTGGTCATCGTCAACCGCGACCCGACCCCGTACGACCCGCTGGCCACCGAGGTGATCAGGGAGCCGATCGGGACCGCCATCCCGCGGATCGCCGCCGATGTGCGCAGGGCCGCGGCCGCGGCCGCGGCCGGCCAGCGGGCGGCCGACTGACCGGTGACGGCAGTGCGTCTGGCCTGGACGGTCCTGGTAGACCTGGTAGACCTGGTAGAACTGACACGGTGGAGCCCGCCCGCGCGCAGTTGCTCGATCAGTCCCGCCGCGCCTTCACCAGAGCGCTGTCGCCGGTGACAGCCCCCGAGTGGGGTTGGCCGACCGGCTGCGCGGGGTGGACGGTCGGCGACCTGGTGACGCACGTCCTCGGCACCACCGCGATGTACACGGCTCTGCTCGAAGGCGCGACCGCGGCCGAGGCGATGTCCAGACTCGCCTCAGTCACCACCTCGCCGACCAGCGCCAGCTCCGACTTCCGGCAGGCCGCCCGTGCCGTCCAGGCAAGGCTGAGCAACCCCGACGTCGTCACCGGGACCGCCCGCCATCCTGCGGGAGACGTGACCGGCGACGGCCTCGCAGGTTACGCCATGGTCGAATGGGTCCTGCACGGGTGGGATCTTTCCAGGGCGACCTGCCGCGACACCGTCATCGACTCCGGGCTCGCGCGAGCCGTCTATGACGAGATTCTCCCCGATGCCGAACGCCTGCGGCGCCTCGGCGCCTTCGGTCCCGCCATTCCGGTACCCGGTGACGCTCCCGCAGACGTTCGCCTGGTTGCCCTACTCGGCCGGATGCCCTACTTAATCGGCCGGATGCCCAACTTAGGTCGCCGCGACTATTGGATAGCTGCGCCCGCAGGGCTGGCCTGTGCCATGTATGGCGTGTCCGGTGAATGCCGCGGCCCCTTCGCGGCGCATCAGCCGTCGCTTAGACATCCTCCGCGACTTCTGTAACTCCCGTCTGACCCTCGGTGCGGCCGGCGGCCGCACCGCCTGGAATGTATGTCACATCCACTGCGTATTCTGGGACATCCGCCACATCGACATCCCCCGCCTGGCGTCTCCGCACCCGCACAAGCCCATATCCGGGTGCCAGAGAAACGCGAGTTGCAGAAGCGGCCAGTGGTGCGCGCGGCGGACACGCGTTAGCCGTCGGCGCTGGCTCCGCCCGTGGTTTCGCGCTCGAATTTCTCCCTGAAGTACTGCACGATCTTGCTCGCCTGCTCATGACTGACCTCGACGAGCTCGTTCCCGTAACTGCTGCGCTCCCACTCGACGATGACCGCCGTGCGGCGCCAGCTCAGATCCTTGCCGAGCGCCTCGTCCTCAGGCCCATCGTCGTGCTCCAAGCGGCGCACCAAGCCCAGCGGCTGATCGGTGGTCGCACCGCGGCCGATGATCGCGTAGTAGGTGATCTGATTGCTCATCTCTTCGTCTTCCTCATGCTGGCAATCCCGAGGGCGCCATCGGGCACGACTATCGCAGTGCTGACTACTCGCTGGTAGCGGTGCAAGGCGCGCTGCTCCGGGCGATCCGTGGTCGGTAGCCGGAGGCGCTCGTAAGAGCAGTGCGTACGGTTCTCCTTGGCATCGAAGCTCTCCAGCGTGTGGAACTGCAACTCGAATGTGCCACCATCTGGGGTCTGCCAGCGCGTATTAATGCCCTTGTACTCGGAGTCATGGAGCCAATGGTTCTCACGGTAGAACGCCCGGTACCCGGCGGCCTCAAGCCGTTGAGCAACTTCCTCCCAGCCCCGGGTGTAGTTCTGCGGCTCACAGCTGTACGTGTAGCGAACGGCGTCGTCGATCTCGGCCACGACATCGGCAACGCTGGAGCCCGGCTCTGCCGCCAGCGCATCCGCGATCTTCTCCTTCAGCCGCTGGACGCCCTTCAGCCGGTGATCCAGCCCCTCCAGCCGGGCGCCATGCGCGTTGTCCTGCTGCACCGCCAGCAGCACCGCCGTCACCTCCCGCTCCGGCGCCCGTAACCACCCGATCGCCTCATCGGCCTCGGCGTTCTGCTCCGGACTCAGGTACCGGCCGCCAGCACCACGCCAGCAGCCCGCCGGGTCATCCGGGCGAGCCCGGTCCTGCGCCGTCTTCCCCGGCGCCTCCGGCCAGCGCGCCACGTGCCGCTCCCACAGCGCATCGAACCGCTCCACCTGCTGCCAGTACGTCAGATCAGGATCAGGCGCATCCGGCGGCGCCGACGGCGGGGCATCACCCCGGCGCGGCGCGTCGCCGCCGCGACGGTCGGGCACGGCCTGCTCGGGGCTGCCTAACCGATCCACCAGCCGTTCCAACCGGCATCACCCCTCAGGTGATCGGCTCAGTAGACTCGCCGCCCATTAGAGCACGTCGTCCAGGTACGTTTCGGTCATGACAAGCAAGGCCGCCGATGTCGTCGTGATCGGGGCTGGCGTGTCCGGCCTGAGCAGCGCGGTCGCGCTTGGCGAGGCCGGCCTTCGGGTCACCGTCTACGCCGGCCGTCCGCCGCACCGCACCACCTCGGCGGCCGCCGGAGCGCTCTGGGGCGCGCACCTGGTCGGCGGCGGCCAGGTGGCCGACTGGGCGGCGCTGACCCTGCGCCGCCTCGGCGAGCTGGCGGCCGACCCGGCGTCGGGCGTCCGGCAGATGCGGGGCACGGCAGCAATGGCCGGGCAGACCGCCGCCGAGCCGCCGGAGTTCGCGCGCGGCGCGGGTGCACTGACCGCGTGCGATCCGGCCGACCTGCCCGCCGGGTACACCTGCGGCTGGCGGTACACCGCCCCGGTGATCGCGATGCCCGCCTACCTGGACTACTTGCTGGATATGTTGCTCAAGAATGGCGGTCAGCTGCTGCTCGGGCCGCCGCTCGGCGGCCTGGCCGAGGCGTGCGACCGGTTCGCCGCACCGGTGATCGTGAACTGCGCCGGGATCGGCGCGCGCGAGCTGGCCGGCGACCAGGACCTGATCCCGGTGCGCGGCCAGGTCGTCGTTGTGGCCAATCCGGGGCTCTGCGAGTTCTTTGTCGGTGATG
>Ga0335081_10001200_pt1 | contig 41321 bp, 35 predicted proteins | sample Lox_Sample_35_FD_206713 | JGI IMG/M metagenome (GOLD analysis project Ga0335081, IMG submission 206713) | Soil microbial communities from Loxahatchee National Wildlife Refuge, Florida, United States - Lox_Sample_3.5 | ecosystem: Environmental > Terrestrial > Soil > Wetlands | place: USA... | reverse complement strand
CGACGTTAATGTAGCCGACTGGGACGCTGTTCAAGAAGGCGGAAAGAAGTAGGAGCTTGCTATCCCGTGTCAGGAGACGTTCGCGCATTGCTACCACGTATGCATAGAGTGCAGGTCGTGTGATGACCCTCTGTTAACATGTTGCTTCCAAAAACCGATCTGCGGCTTATCTGCGACGATTTCAGCAGAAATGATCGAAAAGAGCTCTCAACGACAGAGACGAGCAGAGGATCAGGCAAGATATTGGCGGGAGGTTACTAGTAAATCGAAGAGTATGTCGTCGCGACGATTAAGTCACTACACGAAGAGTCCAGAAGTCTGATGACAAATCCTTGTTGAGTGCGTAGACGTATGGGAGAGTGAAATATCCTTGGATTCCCCATCTATCTCCCCAAGAGTTTCGCACAATCAGCCATTCTTTGGAATCGTCGTAACCGACCGCCATTACGGCGTGACGACCTACCGATTTCTGTTCTTGAGTCGGCAGGAACAAGTGGCCGGTTTTTTCGATTTCTGAGCTTTCGAAGCTCTGGTAAACTTTGATGCCGAATATAAATGGGTAACCACTAGCAAGGCAGGTTTTCAGTTGCTCGGGTTTCTGGGTAAGCCGTTTGTATTGCACAGCTTGGTATTTCCGTGCTTGGGCATAGCATGGTCCAGGTGGCTTTACGGCATATTTGGAGGTTAGGTAGGGCCACAGTGTCTCGGGGCAGTCTCCAAGCCTGACGATGCACTTTATGCCATCTCGAATTGGGGCCCCTGTGTCCTTATTCACATTTCCCGCCATTACTCGCTCATTGTAGTACAGGAAGAGACGAGACGGAACGAAGTTCGCGTCGTTTTGTTTCATCAAATCAAATTGAACCGCTGCCGCGATCGCGTTCGCCGTGCAGCTATTCAGGTTCCCTTGATTGTAGACTGGAGGACATTTCGATCTCAAATCAAAGCTTGCCGGAAGTTTGCTGAGCGTCTCTTGGGGAGCTGAATATTGGTGATCACGAGTATCAGGGAGATCAGGAATCCAACCATATCGTTTAGACGCTATCAACTTGAGTCGCTCTCTTCAATCTGGGCTCACTGTTGAACGGCCGCAAGGATCCTCTTGGTCAACTCATCAAATCTTGGATTGGCGGTTATGGTGTCGTAGAAAGGGCCTTGTTTGACCTGAAACGGAGTTATTGAGCGATCTTTGAAAGCTTTCTCTAGCAAGTCGAATGCGCGGTTCAAGTCACCGAGCTTAGAATATATGATCGCAAGTCGCTTTGACTCCAGCTGTTCCCGATCAGGAGCTTCTTCGCATTCCTTCAGAATCTCCAGTGCCTGTTCCTTCCTGCCAGACATCGCATATACAAAGCCCAGCTCGACTTTCCAGTATGTAGTTTGCGGAACATGCTTCAGGACCCATTGCAGTTCCGCAAGCGCTTCATCGAACATTGACTTAGCCAACAGCGCATCAGATCGGTTCGCATGTGCTGGAACAAAATTCGGCTCCAATTCGAGAGCCTGATCGAGCTCGTCAATTGCATCATCGTATCGGCGAGCGTAAACATACAATCCGCCAGCGTAGGCATGTATCATTGGTGAGACCGGGTCGAGATCCTCTGCAACTTTCATCTCTTTGGTTGCCTCATCAACGAATCCGCGACTCAGAAGATGAATAGAGTACCAGTGATGAGCTTTCGCGTAGTTAGGGTTAAGTTCTATTGCTCTAGAAAATTCCTCATCTGCCGCGCGCCACTTCCATTCCTTACTCAACAGGTTTCCGAGAGACGCATGAGCTTCCACAAGCGAGTTATCAAGATCAAGAGCTATCGCCAAAGCCTTCCTCGCCTTGTCATATCCCTCCCTCGGAGGCATGTATCCGTGATCCACTAGCACAATGTAGCAGTCAGCAAGGCCGGAATAGGCATGAGCAAAGTGATTGTCTCGTTCTACCGCTTCTTCGAAATACCTGATCGCCTTCTTGAGTGAATCTAGAGATCTATCGTTCCAGCAGTATCGTCCCTTCAAGTAAAGCGCATAAGCCTCCACGTTGCTCGTGAGCCGCTTCTCGGCTCCGACGAGAAGCTGAGCCGTTAGCCCCTCAGTTACCTTTTTTGCCAACTCAGTTTGGATAGCGAAAACATCCTCCAGCTGTCTATCGTAGGTCTCAACCCACAAGTGTTCTTCGCTCTGAACGTCGATGAGTTGGGCAGTAACTCGAAGCTGGTTTCCCGCTTTGCGGACGCTGCCTTCGAGCAACGTCCCCGATCGTAATTCTCCACCGATTTCACTCACGCTCTTGTTTGCATTCTTGAACCGCATAACAGATGTTCTAGCTATGACTCTCAAGCCGTTGACTGTTGAGAGTCGACTGATCAATTCCTCTGTAAGTCCATCGGCAAGGTACTCATCCTTCGAGTCTGGACTGATGTTCATGAAGGGCATAACAGCAATTCTCATTTTGTCCAGAAAGGGCCTTTGTGAAGCAGCGATCGTGTCGGATCCAAGTATCCTGTAGATGGTAATTGGGTACTCGATACCTTTCAACTGCCGGGAACCAAGGCTCGCGCAAGTAATCTTGTTTCTTACTTGATCAAAGACCTGTTGGGAGATGCAGATTCCATCGGGCTCCGCTAGGGGTTCAATTCTAGACACTGTGTTCACAGCGTCTCCGAAGACATCACTGTCGAGTTGCTCTACGTCGCCAAGGTGAATTCCGATTCTGAGATGAACGTGCTCGTCGCTTTTTGCGGCTGCATTGTAGTCTTGGATCGATTTGAGTATGTCTATCGCGGATAAAGCTGCGTCAAGTGCGCTATTGAACTCGACGAGAAACGCGTCGCCCATGGTTTTGATTTCACGGCCCTTGTGCTGAGCGATTATTGGTCGGATAAGGTTCTGGTGTCTTTCGAGTAACTGTAGGGCGAGTCGTTCGCTCCTTTGAGTTAGGGAAGTGAACCCGGCAATGTCAGTTAGCATTACGGCCACGAGTTTCCTTCCGCGACCGCCTTCCACTCCCTTTTCCGTCTCGTGCATAATCGTCTACCGTTCCTTAGCTGAATTGACTCTGGACCGAACAAGCCGATGCCAACACCGACGAGGATACCCGGTTGCAATAAGCCAATTCACTCGGCGATCTAGACGTGTCAGGCACGGACACGCGCCGACCCTATATGTAACGATGGCAAGCATATTTGACACTTTAGGGCATGCTTACGGTGATCGTCCGAATTTGATGGATGAACGCTAAAGTCGCTAGAATACACACGATGCAGGGAAAGAGGAGAAGCTTAGCAAACGGTGGTTTGCATCAACAGGAAGAAGCCCCAAAATTAACGTTGTCTACCATATCTCCTTCCTTGCGATGAACAGTGCAAACGTGTAGCAGCGGATTGGAAGCCACAATAGGCTGTATGTGAGAGTGACGGCGAGACTGTTCTCTTCATACTGGGAACTGGAGTAGTAGCATGCTGCGATTAGAAGAGTGTAGCCGAGAAAGAGGCTGAATCCGAAAAGCAGGTTGAGTCTGAAAGCGCCCAGCAGAGTAAGAACATAGCCAACGGAAAGGGCGGCGTAAAGGACAGGCGTGTGTCGACTGAGATGATAATGGGTTTGTTCAAGCGATCCCAGCATGAACCGAATTTGTCTTCGTAGTTGTCGGGTTAAGGTCTCGTTCTTCCTCCACATGAAACAGACAGCGTTGGGAACGAATTCGGCGTTGATCCCCCTCTTCTCGAGTAGTTTACCGTAAACTACGTCCTCAAGTACAGTTTCTGTAGGCATGGGGTTGGCCACGAGGAAACTTCTTTGCATGTACATGCATCCCCCGAACCAGTACCAGCGCATTGCTCCACTGCCGAATCCAATAAGTCGGTTCCTCCTCGCCACCGTATTCTCTGATAGTGCGTAGACAACGCCGCTGCCTACGGTCGGCATTGTTCGTTCGAAGGCGATCTTGAACGCCTCAAAAAACGTTGGCGTTAACTCCATATCAGCATCCAAGACCACAATGTAGTCGGTGTCGAGCTGCTTGGCGTAGAAGTTGATTGTTGCGGCTTTGTTTCCAAACTGGGCGCATCCACTCTGGCCAAGACACTTATCGTGACCTATGACAACTTTGTCTGGTTGAATAGTTTGTTCACTGAAGCTAGAAACTAACTTCTTCGCTGCGTCGCAGTCGTTCCGGCATGGTACAATCACAGCTAGAGTAACCATCCGCTATCGCCTTGGGCAAGTGCTCTTAGTTCTGCGGGAGGTTAAGGGCTATGGCTGCTATGATTCAGAGTTTTATGCGCGTAAATCCTTCATCGGACACATTGTCGCGCACTTGCGTCTACCTGATTCAGTTTCCACAGAAGAAAACCCGGTGCGCGAATAAACCACCTACCCCCAATCTCTCGTCTCACGACACCAGCCCATAAATGAAACCAGTAACTCACGCTGAATCCGACCTCAACCGCTGGCTGCGCATTCTGAGCCGTAATGGAGCAGTGAGCCGTCTACAACTGTTGCGATGTTTGGTCGGGAACTACTTCGTGCGGGACCGTGTTGCCTTCGCGATCATAGACCGCCAGATTCCTATAATCACTGTAAGGATGTGCCGCGATGACCATTATTCGTCCACGAAAATGATTGAGATCGTGAGTGGAGGGGTGTGGATTTCCTGATGGGTGGGAGTGGGCGACACCCATAATCGTCAAGTCCCAAGGAAGCATCGTGCCCAAGTACGCGCTGAACCCTCCACCGTACGTGGCCAATGGAGGGACAAGGAGGCTGTTCAGGCGAATTTCGTCCCGGCTCTTCTTTCCCTGCAACAGAAGAATCGTCTCGCGCGGATACACGCTCAACGCCGCGGTCAATATGCTATCCGCAACCGACTTCTCAAAATACACTATTCTTAGCGTCATCGCGTCTTCCTCCGCGTCTCTGTCTGTGAGAAATGGTATCGTCTACGGCTTCACACTTACTCGAACACTAAAATGATTTGCGACCCTCACCATGAGTTCCTCAGATTCCTTACTGGATCAAAGACCTATAGCAGAGTGCATTATTAGGGAGGAATCCGTCAAATGTCTACAACGGCGTCAAGCTGCTAAATAGCAGATCTCTTTAACCAGTTTTGCGTCAACCGATTAGAGCAGAAGTTGTCTGCAAATCTGTTCATCAACAAACACGAACCAAAAACGTTTGCAATAACCACAAGAACCACTCTCTGTTTCATCTCTCAAAAGAAATTGACCAATGACGCTGTTCAATGAATCATCTCTCCGCCGTCACTAGTAAACTCGGTTTAGAGTTCGCCCCAAGTTGTACAACGTCTCATCCGGATTACCAACGAGTTCCGCTACGTCGAGCGGCGCGAATGACGATGGATTAGAATCCCAGGTTTTCGCCCACAAGAACCACAGTCGTGGGCGTTTCTGAAGGTCTTCTTTCGATGATTACGGTTACGTTACATGCTCTGTCTGGGAATCCGCAGTGTTGTTCATCACACCTTCCCGTCGTGCCACAAGGGCTCTTGCGCTTCAGCCTTCTAGTGTTCAGTGGTGCTGCAACATCTCGTATCCTGTGCAGTGCCGCATCAAGGTCACTGACTATTTTGTTTACGCCAGCCACAATGATCACTCGCTTCGGTCCGAATATCATTCCCGCAACTCTGTTGCCAGTACCATCAACATTTACCAACCTGCCATCGAGCGTTACCGCGTTTGTGCTTGACAGAAACACATCGGAAGTTAGATGGCTCCTTCTTATTGCGGTCTTTTCCTCCAGCGTGCAACCCTGAGTCCAGGGGTCAGCGAGACTGTTTCCACGCCTGCTCAAGGCTTCAACGATGCCTATCTCTCTAAGAGTGACAGAACCACCGACACCAACTTTGGCTTCCGTTGGAATCAAACTCAGTATTGTGTTCAATGCTTCCTGTTTCGTTGCTGAGTAGATCGCATCAAAACCATTTTTCCTAAGCGCTTTAAGCGTCGCGTGAGCGATTGTTTGATTGTGCCAACGGAGCTCTGCGAGGTGACTGACTATCGCCAACTGATTTCCTACATGGAGCTTGAATGTGTATCCATTTGCGTATTTGCTAATTATAATATAGAGAACGACTACGCTGTGGTTCACTGTGGATCATATCACATTGCATGTCGAAAGTGATTCGGACAATTACAATTTCGAGTATGAAATTAGTCTCTCGTGAATCAAAGATTAGAATCTTGAATTTCAATTGTCATTATTCTATGTCAGCGATGCAGACGCTCGTTATCATTGATGGTATTTAGTGATGTTCAATATGACTCATTGTGAGACGTCTCCACGTTGACCAGAGTTGGTAACCGCTCTCAGTTGCGTCGATCGAAATCGTGCTGAATTCATCTCGCATACTAAGAAATCAAGAGAGTTGTCTGAAAGAGCTTGCAAAGTCATTCCGGGAGGAATTTCAGCCAATGCAAAATTTGCTCCTCCTTATCCCATCTTTATGAGTAAAGCTAACGGAAGCAGGATTACTGATGTAGACGGAAACGAATACGTTGACTACTGTATGGGTTATGGACCTCTCCTCCTAGGGCATATGCATCCGGAAATTCTCAAAGTTGTGCACTCTTTGTTCGAACAGCATGGTACATGGCACTTTGGAACGCCTACTGAGATGGAGCTCAAGCTAGCTGAGAAATTATGCCAAATTATTCCGTGCACAGAGATGATACGGTTCACTAATTCAGGCAACGAAGCAACCTTTATGGCCGGCAGACTTGCTCGCGCTTACACTAAGAGGAGAAAGATTGGGCGATTTGAAGGCCATTATCACGGATGGAACGACTTCGCTTGCATCAGCTTTAATCCTCCTCTCAGCAGTGTAGGAACTAGAGACTCTCCAAACTCTGTAGTTCAATCAGCAGGGTTGTCCTCCGACGCGATTGAGGACACGATAGTTTTGCAATTCAATGATATTGATGTATTAGAGAAACAGATTAGACTACACAAGGACGATTTGGCTGGAATAATAATTGAACCAATCTCGAAGGCGTTCCTAGCAGCTACGCCTGAATTTATGAGGGCCCTGCGAGAGCTTACGACCCGTTACGGAATTGTGCTAATTTTCGACGAGGTGATAACTGGCATGCGAGTCGGACTAACCGGGGCGCAAGGATATTACAATGTCAAACCTGATTTGGTCACGATGGGGAAAGTAATCTCAGGCGGATTTGCGATGGGAGTTCTCGGGGGCTCCGAGAAGATAATGAGGTTAGTATCACCGAAAGAGACTGACGAACGTCGAATTTTTCACAGCGGAACATTCAACGGTCACCCTGCTGCCATGGTTGCAGGACTCAAGACTATCGAAATACTCGAGACCACAGACGCATACCAGAGAGCTAACGATGCTGCTGAACGGTTAAGGAATGGTTTACAAGAAATCGCGAAAGACAGACGGGTCGATGCCAAAACCTTCGGAATCGCCTCAACCTTTCACATACTGTTCACGAAAGATGAGGTCAAATGCCATCGTGATGTAATGAAATCCGACATGGAGCGACTTCTTGCGTATTACTACGGCATGTGTTCCAGAGACGCTTTCGTTTTACCAAGGCATGCCTGCTACACTTCCGCTGTTCATACTGATGAAGATGTAAACAAGACTTTGGCTGCAGCAGACGAAGTGATAAAGGACCTGAGATGAGTCAACGCACTCAGTTGTACCGAGAAGGATGTAGATATGTCATCAATGCCAAATCTCAACTCGCTGACAAGATGCCACATTTTAGCCTCACGTATGTTTGGTCATTACACTAACTCAGTTAGTGCTAGTAGTTAGCAACGCCATAAAACGTCTCCTCGTTTCTGCGCATAGGGCCGATAGGGGCATATTCTCTCTTGTCACTAATTACATCAATGACCGCTGGTTTGTTGCAATCTAAGGAATGGCGAATTGCTTCCTCAAGTTCACTCGCTCTATCAACACGCACGCCGTAGCACCCAAGGCCTTCAGCAATTTTGGCGTAGTTGACATCGCCAAAATCGGTGCAGTTTATCCATGGTGGGTTATTGTTTTGCCAGTCCTCAAGTTGCGGCCTAGCTTGGGCGAGGCTGGAGTTGTTGTTGACGATGACTATGAGTGGGGCATGTTCATCGTTGTATCGATTAGCTGTCTCTAGCTCGGAAATATTGTACGCCAAACCACCGTCGCCTATCAGATTAAAGATTCTCTGAGGTTTTTCGGCAGCAAAAGATGCTCCTATAGCAAGCGGCAAACTTGATCCTAGTGTACCTCCACTTGCAAGATATGTTCTGGTAGCGTTACTGAGCTTCAAAAAGCGGGTAGTCCAACAAATCGACTGCCCCGTATCGCTGACAACGATATCCGTAGGCTTCAAGAATGCAGATAATTCTTTCATAATGCGTTGCGGTTTGACTGGGATTGCATCAGACTCCATCATAGACCGCATTTTGTTTTCATAAGTCTTTATTGCATCGAACCTCAAGCGCGAACGCTCTCTTAACGCGCCCTTCAGCGTGCTTTTGATCACCTTCAAAAGCTCTTGCAAAGTTGACTTTGCGTCACCAACAAGTGGAACGTTGGCCTTGTAAATGCGTCCTATAGAAAGTGGGTCGATGTCAAGATGTATGATTTTAGATTTTGTTGGTTCAGGAGCGGTAAATTCCTCGGTCATGTGTCGACCCGCTCTAGTCCCTACAAAAAATACGACATCGGCTTCCCTAACCAACTGGTTGGTCACTTCACGACCGTAGGTGCCCACTACACCGATGGAGAGAGGATGATTCTCTGGAAAACATCCTTTCCCAGCATAGTTCGTTGCGACGGGGATTTCAAGTAATTCAGCGACTTGTCTCAGCTCGTCGTATGCGCTTGAAATGTGGATGCCAGAACCGCATATGATCACAGGGTTGTCTGCATTTGACAGCAACTTTGCAGCCTCTACGAGCTTACCCATCTCAGCTCTGGGCCTGAAAGGGGGAACTTTGCGAAATGCTTCGTCAGTGACGAATTCGGGCATTTCGGCAACATGTTCAACTAAGTCATTATGCATATTGATGTGCGTGGGTCCAGGACAGCCACTTACTGCAATCTGCGTTGCAGTGCGTATATACTCGGGAAGCCTGATTACGTCTGTGACATCCGCACTGAACTTACAAGTGTTTTCAAAGTAGGGCATCTCAAAGCACTCTTGGAAACGCCACTGGTCTTTTTGCGTCGTGGGAATTGATCCGGTGAGAGCAACCACCGGACTGTGCGAGTACATGGGTTCATACATCAGGGAAGCAAGTATAGCGGCAGCTGAGCCGTGTTGAGCGAAGCACATTGAAGGACGATTTGTTATGCGCGAGTAGCCATCCGCCATGCAGCATGCGCCCATCTCGTTCCTGCAAAGAATCGTATTCACGCCTTCCTTCTGTACAGTTGGGAAGAGTTTTGCGACCGCGCCTTCCACGTAGAAGAAATACTCAATGCCGCATTCTCTGATTGCGCGCGCTACTGCCTGTTCTCCAGTCAACTGCAACTTATTTAGCTCCATGAAGCAACTATTGTTGCACGGAAAAAGGGTTTTTCAAAGTGTTTGCTTCCAGATATGATTTGTCTGGCTAGGAGTCGATTGTTAGAATTGAACACGTCCATGTCTCCAACGAACCCACGTGCTCGCGATCTAGGAATTCCTTTTGAAGGAATAACGGGTCCGCTGAATGCGATCACTGATGTGATCGGAGTGGAAGTTGGTCATACCACTCTTATCTCTGGAGAAGGTCCGCTTAAGGTTGGCATAGGCCCCATAAGAACGGGAGTTACGGCCGTATTACCCCGAGGTAAAGCATCAGACAACCCGACCTTTGCAGGTTGGTTCTCGTTGAATGGGTGTGGCGAGATGACAGGGACTAGCTGGATTGATGAGTCCGGCTTCTTGGAAGGACCAATTCTGATTACGAATACACATAGTGTGGGCACCGTGCGCGACGCCGTTATTGCATGGCAACTGAAGCATTTTCACAAAGTTGCGAATCCTTTCTTTCTACCGGTCGTAGCTGAAACCTATGACGGCTATCTGAATGACATTAATGGTTTTCACGTAGAAGAAAAACACGTGTTCGAAGCTTTGGACGGAGCCCGGTCTGGGCCTGTCCCAGAGGGAAACGTTGGAGGAGGAACTGGAATGGTTTGCTGCGTCACGAAAATTGGATGCGCAATTTGGCGGCTTCACTGTGGGTGTCCTAGCCCAATGCAATTATGGCATCAGGAATCAGCTGCGAATTGCAGGAGTTCCCGTCGGTCTTGAGATTACTGATGGGACGTTCCGTAGGAAAGACGAAGGGTCAATCATCAGCGTCATCGCCACTAATGCACCGTTGCTTCCGCACCAATTGAAACGATTGGCAAGGCGCGCTTCACTAGGAATCGCAAGAGATGGCGCAGTCTCACACAATAGTTCGGGAGACCTATTCATCGCTTTCTCAACTGCAAACCCTAAATGCGTGGGGCCAACGTCAACTGCGAATGTTACCATGCTCGCTAATGAACGTATGAATCCCATCTTCGAGGCGTGCGTTCAGGCATCTGAGGAAAGCGTAGTCAATTCACTTGTGGCAGCGGAAACAATGACTGGAATCAATGATCTCACCGTTGTGGCAATACCTCACGATCGTCTAATGCAGATCATGAAAAAGTACAATCGACTGATGGTATGACCTTCTAGCTATCTTCTGTCGACATCAGAGCAGCGACGGTTCTCTATTCCGGATTTCGGGGGTTGTTTTCTCGATGGCAAGTGCCAAGTTGAGAAGCGGACCTTCTTGTAATGAGGACGCCATCAATTGGATACTTAGTGGTAATCCTTCAATTGAATATCCGTAAGGGAGAACGATTGCAGGTATTCCAGTGATGTTCGCCAGTTTTGTAAATCGGACGCATGAAGTACGTACATCCAACCTCATATCGCCGACGGAAACGGTATCTTCACCGATCTTAGGAGCCAGTATTTGCGTTGAAGGGGTCAATAGAAAGTCTGAGTTCTGGAAGACAAAATCAACCTCCCGACGTATAGCGTTGCTCTCCCTTAGAGCTGTGATATATTCCGTGGTCGTAATTCGCTGGCCAGCATTGAAGCGATCAATAACATTCGCCCCATATTTCTGCGCGTGTTGCCTCAGGAGATTCGCATGCTGAGACGCTGCCTCGGCCATTAATATCGTGTTAGAGGCTTGTTCAATCAGTCCCGCTGTCTTGAACCTTGACTCCAAGATTTCTCCACCCAAATCCTCAATCTTAGACATACAACTCTCGTATGCCGCATAGATTTGCGGGTCGATCGTGCCAGGAATCAAATCTGGGCTAGTCGCAATTCTAGCTCCCTTGATCGAACGACCAAGTTCCTTGGTCAAATCTCCAACGGGTTCTGTACGACTATTAGGATCTAGTTCATCGAAACCAGCGAGCGTCTGCAAAAGAACAGCAGCGTCTTCAACAGATGACGTAATTAATCCTACATGATCAAGGCTAGAAGCAAGTGGAAAGACGCCGGCTGCGCTCACTCTACCGTAAGTTGGTTTGAGACCAACGGCACCACAGAAAGCAGATGGGATACGGATAGAGCCGCCTGTGTCGGTTCCGAGAGCCGCAGTGCATAAGCCGGCTGCAACCGCCGCTGCTGATCCTCCGCTGGAACCTCCGGGTATCCGATCCGGTGCCCACGGGTTTCTGGTCGTTCCGTAATGTAAGTTACTAGTATTAACTCCAAGCGCGAATTCGGCGGTGTTCGTTTTGCCGAGAATTATTCCGCCAGCCTGTTTCAGGAGCGAAACAACTGTTGCGTCCCTGCTCGGAACATTATTTATGAAAATTTCTGAACCATATGTCGTTCTGATTCCTGAGGTGTCTATTATGTCCTTTACACCAAAAGCAATGCCGTGAAGTGGTCCTCGATACTTGCCTTCTTTGATTTCACTCTCTGCAACCTTCGCCGCGCGTCTAGCGTCATCGACGGCAACTGTAACAAAAGCATTCAATGTTGTGTTGACTTTCTCTATTCGATCGATGCAAGACTCTACGACCTCAACAGGAGACATAATGCCCCTCTTGAGTTGATCTGCGAGCTGCACTATCCCAGGATGCATCTTACGTACGACCTAGAGAATTTGCTCAGGAATCCAAGCTTAGCGACAGGCGCGGTCGAGTTTTGAAAATGTTCTCTGCTTTCAACGATTAGTCGATGCAATGCAAACTTCAGGACCGTCTGATCGAAACATTGTTTTTCGATTGAACCTTGGCTACCCTGTTAAGTAACTGTACAACAAGGATAAATCTCGTATTCTGGAGCGACTTCGAGGGGCCGTATTGACTCTTCGCAGTTACGTTCTTGCACGACTTCTATTAACGATACCGATGGTCTTGCTACTTCTAAGCCTCGTATTCGTAATTCTGAGAGTGATACCCGGCGACCCCGTGCTTTTGCATTTTGAGAAATCTGCGAGTCCTACGGCAATGGAAGCGATGAGACACGAGCTGGGAACGGACAAACCCCTGCTAAATCAGTACTTTGACTATGTCTGGGGACTACTTCACGGAGATATGGGAAAGTCCATGATAGATTATTCTCCTATATCCGAGCAAGTGATGTCGGCTTTTCCCGCTACACTCGAATTAGCAATTTACGCGACGAGTTTTGCAGTTGTGCTGGGAGTCTTACTAGGAGTGCGAGCATCGCGCCGATTTAACTCCCTTCAGGACCACGGAATCCGGACCTTTGGCACAATCACCTACGCTCTCCCTGTATTCTTCGTAGGTATGGTTTTGCAGCTTACACTTGCGATAGGCCTTCATCTTTTCCCAACAGGCGGTCGAACAGCTATTGGAATGGAACCAGTGGGTCTCACTATCGGCAGCATTCACATTGCAACAGGCCTCTACACCGTCGACAGCTTACTGGAGGGAAACCTACCGAAATTCTTCACCGCCTTACGTTACCTGTTCTTGCCTGTTGTCAGTCTTGGCGTCGTAATATGTGGGACATTCATCCGAATGACTAGGAGTAATATGCTTGAAACTTTGAGGATGGACTTCATTACCGCGGCCAAGGCCCGCGGCCTTCCTAATGGACTGATTACATATACCTATGCCCTGAAGAACGCTTTTCTCCCGATTCTAACGATGATAGGACTGCAGTTCGCTGCACTACTCGCCGGCGCGGTCCTCACTGAGACAACTTTTTCATGGCCCGGGTTAGGACGTTATCTTGTGGCACGTATAGGTTTCAGAGATTACATCGCCATACAAGGAGCAGTAGTCTTCTTCGGATTGCTTGTAGCGCTCGTGAGTTTGGTTGTAGACTTATTCTACGCATATCTCGATCCTAGAGTGAGGCTTTAGATTGCGTTGAAGAATCAGAAACAACGCTCTACTACCTTGCAAATCTTGCATAAACCAGACTTCCTGACTACGGGGGGTATTAGCGCATGGATGGTGGTTATAGGCGCAACTACAATATTGGCTGTAGTCATAATGACCGTTGTGTCACCATATATTTCTCCGTACAACCCGACAGCGATTAATGTCGGCCCATTACTGCAGCCCCCGAGCAGCAAGTATCCGCTGGGAACTAATCACCTAGGACAGGACATGCTGAGTCGTGTAATATCTGGCGGTTCTGTTGTGTTGCTAGTGGCCATTCTGTCAGTGGTCATCTGCTCAATAACTGGTGTCTCAATCGGATTAATGAGCGCATATGCCGGTGGTTTTGTTGACAAGATTTCAAGCCTCGTCATGGACAGCATATACGCCTTCCCAGGACTCGTGCTCGCCATTGCAATCGCAGCTATGCTGGGACCAGGAGTACTCAACATGGCACTGGCGATAGCCGTCGTCTACGTCCCATCCTATTTCAGGGTAGTGAGAAGCCAGGTTCTTACTGTCAAGGAGCTGACATACGTGGAGGCAGCTAAGTCACTAGGTGCGAGATCTCGAAAGATATTAGCGCAATACATCCTTCCAAACCTGCTCCCTTCTGTAGTTGTAGTCATTACTCTGAACTTTGCCGACGCCATCCTCACTGCGGCAGGCCTGACTTTCCTAGGACTCGGTGTGCCTGTATCAACAGCTGATTGGGGATGGGACCTCACATACGGTCGAGAACTCTTGTTCAGCGGGGCTTGGTGGGTCATAGGATTCCCCGGGCTTATGATCGTTATTACGGTGTGGGGTTTCACCATCATGGGAGAAGGCTTGAGTGAATTACTGAATCCGAGGCTTAGAGAAATGGCGTGAGTAAGATGGTTGAGCCCTTACTAAGCGTGCAAAATCTCAGCGTCGAATACGCAAGCAAGCGTGGATCAGTCAAGGCAGTCAACGACGTAAGCTTGTCCCTAGAAAAAGGTTCGACACTAGGCATCGTTGGAGAGTCTGGAAGCGGAAAGTCTACACTCGGCTTTGCAATTCTCAATCTCTTGCCTGCATCAGGTAAAGCGGTTGCAGGCGCGATAACATTTGACCAAATTGACATACTGAAACAACATGAGGAAGCTATGCGTCGCATTCGCGGGGCGCAAATCTCTATGATTTTTCAAGACCCACTAACTTCACTGAATCCCTTGCTGAAAATTCGCGACCATTTTGCCGAAATGTACAAGATACACAGTTCTATACCAAAAGATGATGCCATCTCAAAAACAGCTCAACTCCTAGATGAACTGGGCATTGCTCGCGAACGATTGAATGACTACCCACATCAATTCAGTGGGGGAATGCGACAAAGGGTAATGATTGGATTAGCGCTAGCTTTGAGCCCGAAACTAGTAATTGCGGATGAGCCGACAACTGCTCTCGATGTGATTGTCGAAGCCCAGATACTTGATCTCTTGAACAGATTGAAGGAAACATATGGGCTAACTCTGATTCTAGTCACTCACAACATCGGTATTGTGGCTGAGATGGCTGATAGGTTGGCTGTAATGTACGCCGGGAAGATTGTTGAGATGGGTCCAACGAAGGATATGTTTGCTGACCCACTCCATCCTTACACGAAAGGACTTCTAGAGTCAGCTCCGAACATCCTGCATCCTGAGCAATCCATGCGCCCAATACAAGGATCACCACCAGACCTCATCAGGCTTCCTCCGGGGTGCAAGTTTCATACACGATGTTCAAGAGCTTTCGATCTCTGCAGAAACTGCGAGCCCTTATCCATGGAGTGCAGACGACGAGTCGTTGCGTGTCATTTGTACAGCTAGGAGTCTACCTCAAGTGCCTTTTGTTGAAGTTCTTGACCTGCACAAGTACTTTCCAGTTCAAAGAGGCTTTCTTGAAAATGCGCTCTCGCGAAAGCGCGAATTTGTTCGAGCAGTTGATGGAGTTGAGTTCACTATTGAGAAAGGCGAAACGTTTGGTCTAGTCGGCGAGAGTGGTAGTGGCAAGACGACGACCGGTCGCCTGTTGCTCAGACTGATTGAGCCAACATCTGGTCAAATCCTCATTGATGGAAAGGATGTTGTCGACATGCGCTCAGACGAACTGCTAGTATTCCGACGACAAGCGCAGATGATCTTTCAAGACCCCGCAGCCGCTCTCAATCCGCGTATGACCATAGGACAGGCCATCAAGGATGCACTGGACATCCATAAGGTTGGAAGAAGCAATAGCCGCAAGAATGCTGTTCTGCAGATCTTGGAGCGCGTAGGTTTAACACCACCAGAACTATTCTATGACAAATATCCGCATCAACTTAGCGGGGGTCAACGTCAAAGAGCAGTCATTGGGCGCGCGATGATATTAGAGCCCCGGCTAATTGTAGCTGATGAACCGGTAGCTATGGTTGACGTATCTGTTCGAGCCCAAATCCTTGACCTCTTGTTGTCACTCAAGAGGGATTTGGAGTTGACATATGTCTTCGTCACACATGATCTCGCGACTGCTAATTATTTCTGCGATCGAATTGGAATAATGTACCTAGGCAGAATTGTTGAGGTTGGCCCGAGAGATGCGGTTTTCAGCTCTCCAAAGCACCCCTACGCAGTCGCGCTAATGTCTGCAATCCCAGTTCCGGACCCAGAATACAAGAAAAAGCGAAACATTCCAAGAGGGGAAATCCCAAACCCTATCAACCCACCGTCCGGCTGCAGATTTCATCCTCGCTGTCCGAAGGCATTCGCTCCATGCGCGACGAAGGAACCCTCCTCTGTTCAAGTGAGTCCGTCGCATTGCGTCGCTTGCCATTTGTTCGATATTGAACGATAATCGCTAAAAACGTGACTCAATGCCGCGAGTATCCAATTTTCCAAGCATTATTCTGAACGTAGTACAACATTGTCCAGTATGTTCTCTAGATACCAAATCGTTAAAGGCGTATAGAAAGCTCCGCGGGAGGTTTGAGGAGATTGAAGAAAAATGAGTTCAAAAGCAGTTACACGTACAACCGCGGTGATCATCATAATCGTCATATTAGTGGCGATTGGGGCTGGCGCATACATTGCCAGCACACCTCAGCAAACTCAACCTACAACAACACAAGGAACACAGGTAAGCACTTCAGTTCCCGCATTCAAGGACACTCTGATTGTGGGAACAACAGATTCGGTGGGTTCTACACTTGATCCGGCCGATGCTTACGACATCTTCGGCTGGACGATCATAATGAATACGGGAAGCCCGCTAATAATGATCCGACCAGGGTCAATTGGCGGTCCGAACGATATCCTACCGGCTCTTGCGACGAGTTGGTCTACGAGTCCTGATGGACTTTCCTACACATTCAATTTGCGACAAGGTGTCAAGTTTGACGACGGTCGGGAATTCACGGCAGACGACGTTGTGTACACTTTCAATCGAAACGTATGGCAACTTGCTCTTCCGGACGGACCACAACTGTCGATTGGATACCAGACTATCATGAAGAGCGTCAACGCTACCTCGCGTTATCAAGTGGTTTTCCACCTCTTCCAACCCTTCGCTCCATTTCTATCATTGATGGCAAGCTCAGCGGGCTCATACATTGTCAACCGTAACTACGCGCCAGTTGACAAGCGAGTCGAATATGTCGAAGGAAACGCTCGCGCCAGCAGTCCAATGGATCTTGGCCCATACGTTCTCACAAAGTGGGTGAGAGTCGCGGGGAAGGACTCCGAGCTTGATCTGGACGCAAATCCAAACTACTGGAACATAAGTCAAGGTTACCCAAGAACACCCCATCTCATATTCAAAATGTACTCGGACGCAACCGCGTTAGCTCTTGCTATTCAAAACGGAGAAGTTGACATGGCGTTCAGACAGATACGCACTACAGACCTCAAACAGATGATGACTAACCCTCAACTCAAGGTTTGGTCGGGGGTCGGTAGCCAAAGCTGGGTTTTCAACATGTATCTCCAGGAGACGAAGAAACCACTTGACAACCCGGACATTCGAAGAGCAATTGCTGCATCACTGGACAGACCAACGATTGCCAACACAGTCTTCGGAGGATTAGTGAGTCCGCTTTACAGCGAGATACCGCCAGGTCTGGCCGGACACATAGATGCCTTCAAAGTACTTGGAGACGCGAACTATACTTATACAAGAACCATACTCGCCAAATACGGTTACAATGAGAACAACAAGCTGAATGTCGAGTTCTGGTATGAATCGTCAGGTCACTATCAGCAGAGTCCAGACCTGGCTGCAGTAATCAAAAGCTCCTTGGAAGGTAGCGGCGTCATATCAGTGACTCTCAAGAGTGCGGACTGGCCTAGCTTCAGACAGAATTACAAGAACCGAGTCATGCAACTATACTACATGGGCTGGTTCCCGGACTATGTGGACGCTGACGATTACACTTATCCAATGTACAACTCTGCGGCAAATGCTTGGTCTGCAACGGACTACAAGAATCCACAGATGGATTCCCTCACGGACCAGGCGCGCAGCACTTCCGACCCAACAACTAGGAACCAATTATACCAGCAAATTCAGATGCTAGGCGTTCAGGATTGCCCCATCATTCCTCTGTTCACATGGTCGCCTGCAGCTGTTACCAAAACGAGCGTTGGAGGCGTTGTCATCGACGTCACATCATACGTTAGGTACTGGCTGATCTACGTCTCATCCTCAGGAACCGCACCATCATCGCTTCAAGTTCAGAGCTACTGGATGCTTGCCACAATAATCGGCCGCAATTGGGTATAGAAGCAGTACTCAACCTCCTTCCCTCCCCTTTTTCATTTTTGGATCAGAGTGACCATCAGAATGACTGCGCGAAACAACATGAACTTAGTAAGAAGGATTGTGTCATCGTAGCGCATCAAAGCTCATTCACTGCTAAAATTCTCAATCTTAATAGGTTGCAAAGAATCGGGCGATCGGAGATGGAGTATTAGTGAGTAGAAGTACAGCTCGGCTTCGAGAGCTCGTTTGATATTCTCTTTGCATCGGAAACCGTGTTGCTCATTCTGGAACGGTAGGTATGCAAAGGGCAACCGCTTTTCATGGAGCGCTTTCATCATCAACTCAGCTTGCTCAGGAGGGACAACCTTGTCTTCAAGTCCTTGTAACAGAAGTATCGGGCCTGAAACTCGTTTTAAGATATGGGTTGGCGAGCGCTTCTGGTATAGCTCGCGTTTTTCAGGAAAAGGACCGACGAGTTTGCGAGTGTAACGTGACTCGAATTTGTGTGTATTTTTGTCGAACGCTTCGAGATCGCTTATGCCATAGTAGCTAGCACCGGCCCTGAAAAGACTCTTGAATGCGAGAGCGCTAAGAGTCGTATAGCCTCCAGCACTGCGTCCGCGAATCAAAATCCTACTGGCATCTGCATCCCCGCATCTGACAAGGTATAAAGCGCCGTTCACACAATCGTCAACATCTACTACTCCCCAATTTCCGTATAGCCGTTCGCGATATGATCGACCGTAGCCAGTGCTGCCGCCATAGTTCACGTCAAGGTATGCGAAGCCTCTGCTCGTCCAGTATTGAATGGTCAGGTCCAGCGTTGTCTGAGTTGAATTGGTAGGCCCTCCGTGAGCCGCCACGATCAGAGGAGGCAATTCACCTGTAGGTGCGTAGAAGTCCGGATTCTTGGGAGCATAGAAGTAACCATAAGCCATAAGGTTGTTCGATGTCGGGAACTCACAATGCTGAGGAGTTGAAATGTATCCGGATTCGATAGCAGAATCAGAGGCGGGGTAAATTAGCCTGACTTCTTTCGTCCCTAAGTCCAATTCCTCAATTGATCTACACATCGTTGGTGCGCCTGCCACGAACACAGCACGACCTTCCGCTGCACGAACATAACTCACCTCTGAGTAAGGTACTCCGATTGTTCGCATCTTCCGATTTACGACATCAATTTCGGCCAGCTGCCACTCACCGCCAGATGTGTAGGCACAAACTATCCGCCGCGCCGACTCGAATGCGAAACAATTTAGACTGAACGTCCAAGAAGGACGAGCAAATTCGGCACTCATCTCACAAATAGGTTCTACTCGTCGCTCATACCATCGGTAAATATTCCACCACCCGCTGCGATCAGATACAAAGTACAGTACCCCATCGGGTGACCACTCCGGTTGCAATATTGATTCTTCGATTCCGCCCGCAATTCGTTCACTCTCTCCGATCGATCCACTACCATCGAACTCTCCAACCCACAGTTCAGTGCTGTCCCATGGCATATTGGGATAATTCCACGTTACCCAAGCAAGGAGAGACCCGTCGGGGCTAATTCGGGGAGATGAATAGAAATCGTTTCCGGAGACAAGCACTTCGACCCCTTCATCGTCTTCAGTATCGATGCTGACAATCGTGTTGACTGGCTGCGCAGGTGCGACAGTGTGATCCTCTCGAATGGTAATCAAGCGACGATACTTCCGATCGATAGTTCCATCAGCATATCGCATAGCCGCATCGGACGTAATAGAAACCGGAAGCTCGTCACGTTTTTTTCTGTAGACTCTTTGATCAGCAAAGTTCGAGAAATATACAGTATCATTTGCAACGATGAACGACCCCCCGCCGTACTCGTGCACTAGCGTTCTCACGTTGAATGGTTCAGACACTAATTCCGTCAAGTATCCATCCGAATCTCTGCACATCAATGTGTACCGTCCGTATTCCTTTGAGCGTAGTTCCCTCCAGTATAGTCGGGACCCATCAAGTGCTATTTCACCGAGCTCCTTCGTATTGGCAGCCAAAACGGATGTAACAGGCGACTTCCAAGAACCATACGGCTTCATGATTTGTTGATGCATCGCAGATCAACTGAGGATGGTGTCATCCAGAGAAACGATGCGGTGTGGTCGCACATTAAAACTGTGGCCGCTCTTCAATGCGAACAATCAACCAAAATTCTCCGTGATTTGGTAACAATATTGCATATGAGAGCTTCTGCCTTCAGGGCATACACTAATGTACTGTAGATAAGCAGCAGTGAAAAACCTCCGAACTCTCGAAATATCACAAATAGACTCAGGCAATTCTGGACATGATGGTGAGCACGGGTGATAGCAAGGCCCGATCGTATAAGGAACATGCTAGTCAGTCACGGATTGGATTCTCTCATTGCTTTCGCGCACGAGAACGTCTACTATTTGAGTGGCTATCGGACACTGGACATCAATGACTTCGCAGCCGTCATTTTTCCTTTGGATCACGAGCCAATTCTTCTAGTGTCGAAAACCGATGAGTATTATGTGAGCGAAGAATGGAGGAAGAAAGCTCGATATTTCGGCAGGTACTACATAGAAGGTGTCCCTAACACTTCTGGCGACTTTCAAGACGCCGCTGAAGGTATAGCAAGCATATTCAAGCAGTTTTGCCTGAAACGGGTGGGACTTGATGATCGAGCTCTGAGTATTGACTTTTACGACTGCTTCAGAGCCAAGGTGCCAGGCTGCGAATTTGTGAGAGCTTCAGATATTTTCGACGAATTGAGGATGATAAAGAGCGAGGAAGAAGTGAGGCGGATCACTAATGCGCTGAGAGTCACTGAAAAAGCGCTCTCGACTACTTATGAGAAGGTACGTGAAGGGATGACTGAACTGGATGTTGCAAACGAGTTGAGGATCGCTCTTGCTCTTGAGAAAGCAGATTGCTCTTGGGTGGAGATGGGTGGAGCAGCTGGAGTCCCGACATATCCGAACCCGAAACATATTATTAGGAACGGCGAGATCCTTCACTTAGACGTTGGATCAATTTACGAAGGGTACTCCTGTGACACATCTAGGGATGCAGTCATAGGGAAACCTAACGATCGACAGCGCATAGTCAATGAGACCATTTCTTATGCCCTAGACCAGTCGATCGAATCAATCTGTCCGGGAATAAGAGCTTCCGATGTTTTCAGGATAGGTCAAGAGACTGTCCGGAAGTCTTTTCCACAATACTGGCGGCATCAAATCGGACATGGGACAGGCATCATTCCGCATGAACCGCCACGGATTTCTCCTCTTAATGATAGACTTTTGGCAGCTGGCATGGTTCTTGACATTGAAATCCCATACTACGCATATGGGTTCGGCACATTCAATGTGGAAGATACCGTTGTCGTTACTCATCTTGGGCACGAGGTCCTTTCGCGACTTGGTAGGGGACTTGCTGTCCTCGGCTGACCACCGCGGCGTTTATTCACACATCTGAATCGATAAAAATATGTATACTGCCACTTATCTGGACACTTTCTCTTTGCTATTCGCCACGGCTCTTATCTTCGTCACTGCTTGAGACGCGGCGGATTGCATGAGTGCTGTTTCGGTCGAATAAGTAAGCATTTTCATTCCTCTGTCCTTCCAGAACAGTAAGTCGTCCATATTGGGGCTGTGGATACCTGCAGCTAGTCCGTGTTTCTTGCACGCATCAACAACTTTTCCTATAGCATCAATGACTTTCTCATGCTTGAGTTCCCCCGGAACCCCAAGTGAAATTGAAAGATCCTGCGGTCCGATTAAGGCAACATCGACGCCCTTTACTGACAGGAGACCATCAATATTCTCAACTGCCTTCGCTCTTTCAATCTGAGGGATTATCATCGTATCTTGGTTCTGTTCATCTATTCGATCCTTTACCGACACTTTTTCGTAGTCGCCGACGACACTACGGATGCCGAAACCTCTTTCTCCCCAGGGCGGGTACTTCGCGAACCTGACTACATTCTCGATCACCTCCTTGGTTTCGACGCGTGGAATGAGAAGACCTTGAGCGCCAGAATCGAGCGTTCGAGCTACTAGGCCATATTGTGGATCTATGATTCGGGCGAGACAAGTAAGGCCAACGGCTTTACTTGTCCTCACGATCTCAGTGAAGGTTTCATAACTGTAGGCTGAGTGCTCCATGTCAACGAAAATGAAATCAAAACCCGAAGCCGCCAGTGCACGTGCAACTTCGGGAGTCCTGATTTCAGTCATCATTGTTCCGACAATAGTCTGGCCTTTAGACAACGCTTCCTTGATTTTGTTCTTCTTCATCTTAGATCAACAGTGATCTTAGATAACTCGACGATTTCTGAAGCATGAACGTTGGATTAGGCAAAGGTAAACATTCCACAGTGATATACCCCGTGTATTTCAAGGTCTTCAGAGTGTTGATTATTTCTCCGAAATGAATACTACCCGTTCCTGGAGATCTTCTTTGATTATCGGCGAAATGCACATGATATAGATGAGACCTGGCTTCGACAAGAGCGTTCATGATACTGTCTTCTTCACTGTTCATGTGCCAAGTGTCTGCGAGGATTCCGACGTTGGGGGAGGCCAATCGCTCTAAGAATTTGAGCGTCTCATCTATTGTATTCATAATGTTCGTTACTGTCTTGCTCATTGATTCGATCGCTAGACGAACACCGTACTGTTCAGCGCTCTTTGCGCATGCTTGCATGCAATCATAAACCCAATCTTTCTGTTGCGCAGAGTCAGCGGTCGGATCAAGCCTCCCGCGGACTCTACCTACAACGACTGTTTCCACATCAAGTTTAGAGGCTAGCTTAATGAATTCTTGTATTCGGGTTACAGTTTTTTCACGAATAGTTCTATCTCTATCTGTGAAACTCCATCCGAGGGCACTGTGCGTAAGGCCTGTTGCTAGAGCCGAAATCTCAAGCCCGTGAGGCTTGAAGTTCTCTAGTAGTCTAGCAACATCGATCTTTGTCGGGTCGAGTAGGTTAAGTTCGATTGCGTCGAAACCAGCGGCTGAAATGCTTTCGATGCAAGACTCTAGCGTACCGCCTAGGCCCAGGTTGGATTTCGTGTCTCCCGGGGTTGCATACATTGCAATCTTCAATGCTTCTCGTGTCCCAAGGCTACATGCTTTACAATGCTGCCTCAGCTTCTGACAAGAAGGTCTTCGGCCTTCTCCTGGAGCGTAGGTCTGATTGTATTGAGGGTTTCTATTGATTGATCAAGTGTGAATCTTATATCTTCAGTAGATGTTACCGCCGAGATATTGAACCATCCCTGATTGAGCGTGTAGAAAGCGCCTCGGTTCAGCATTTCTATGTCGAAAAGCCATCTTGCGAAACGGTTCGATTGAGTGGCGGTCTCGTAATCCACGACCTCTTTAGGCGAGAAATAGAGATTGAAGAGTGAACTGAACCCAGTAACTCTTCCCAATATCCCGCCGTTAGCAAATGCCTGATTCATCCCATCTCGCAATTCTTTGCTTCTTGTTTCCATTCTGTCGTAGGTCGCCTGGGTTAGCTCTCTTAACGTGGAGAGCCCAGCCGCCATCGCTAGCGGATGGGCGTTCCAAGTTCCCGATGCACTAATTCTAGGTCTTTGATTCTCTGGAATGTCGTAGAGTTGCATGATTTCCGTGCTCCCACCAAACGCCCCTACGGGAAAACCTCCTCCAATGTTCTTTCCGAATGCAGCCAAGTCAGGTTGTACTTGGAACATTTTGGCGGCTCCTCCTTCGGAGAGTCTGAATCCCGTTACTACCTCATCGAACATCAGCAACACATCATTCTCCGTTGTTATGTCTCTCAAGGTTCTTAGAAAGCCAGATTTCATCGGGGTGTATCCTCTTGGTTTCGCAAGTGGTTCAACTATGAGCACTGCGAGCTCATCTCGATTCTTCTTAATCGCTTCTTCAGTTGCTTCGATGTCTTCGAGTGGTAAGACAACGGTATCGTTTCTTACGCTAGGGGGCATCCCCTCGGATTCGGGAATGGCTACTAGCGCAGGCCCGTGTTTCCTTCCATCGACGCTCGTATTCACGCTTACATAAACTGAGTCATATGTACCATGAAATTGCCCCTCGAATTTTGCAATCTTGTTTTTGCCGCTGTAGGCCCTTGCCAATCTCAGACCATTCATTATCGCTTCTGTACCTGTTCCCGCGAATCTCACTTTCTCAGCCGAGGGGTAACGATTGTGAATAGTTTCCGCAAGCCCGATTTCTGTTTCGGTTGGACCGCCTAGTGCGGTCCCCCGCTCGATCTGCGCCACTATGGCGTGCATCACGTTGGGATGATTGTGCCCGAGGATTAGCGAAGATTGGTTAAAGCAATAGTCGATGCTTTCATTCCCATCGACAAAGTAAACATGCGAACCAGTTGCATGGTCGACATATGCAGGAAAGGGTCTATAGAAGACCGTGTTCCTAGTCGTTCCGCTTGGCATAACGGCCAGCGCCCGTGCGTATAGTTCCCGGGACTTAGCTCTCTGTGAAACAAATTGTTGGACAGAACTAGGAAAACTAACAGTTTCCATCCTTGATGTTTCATTCATACTGCAAGGGTTCTCGCCATGACATATAGAGTACCCGTCGCGGTTCCAGCCTTGAGAAAACTTTCAGGTTAGAGGCGTCACTCGCATTTGCATCTATGGCAAGGAAGCAGTTTTGTTGCTGGAGTGAAAGAGAGAACTGTTTTCAATACGACAATATGGTATCTTGCTTTGCCGGAACAGATTGCCCTCAACCACCCACGCCCAACAAGAAACGTACTCAACGCATAAGAGCAAAATCTCAGGCTGACTATTAGTGGTTAGGGGATCCGAAATGTCTGATTTTCAAAAATTAGAATGGACAACTTCCTGCAGATTAGAACGGATTGCCATCGGAAAACTGTCTATGAATACCGACCTGTTGGACGCAATACTAGAACTAGCGAGAAGAGAGAGCATCAAGACTGGTGTAATCCTCTCGGTTGTGGGAGCTTTGAGAGAAGCAACTTTTCGAAATATCAGAATTCTTCCTCCCAATTTGAATGTGGGAGATAAGGATCGAGTATACCTGAAACTCAGTCAGCAAATGGAATTGGTATCATTGACCGGATGGATCGCAACCAAGCAGAACGGCGATCCAGAGGTGCACGCTCATTTTGCTGTCTCCACAGTCGTTGAGGGTAAGATCGTTGCCTTGGGCGGGCATCTCACACATGGGGCAATAACATCTATCAAAGTAGTCGTCGCAATTGGCGTAGTCGATGAACATGGTATCGAGGCAACGACTGATTCTCGAATAAATCAAATAGATCTGAAACTATTGGACTAGAACTAGCCTCAGAACCCATTAGGCAATGCAAGAACTGCGGACACCAACCCATGAATCATTTCGCTAAGAATTGCATGATCCGGAAGGGATGCATGGAGAAAGGGTGCAAATGTGATTGGAGATGGGATGGAATGAACGATACCATGACGAACATTCTGTGAGTGGAAGTCGGCTTCTTTTCCTTGAAGATGTCCACTTCTAGCAAAATCAGGGGCGGTATGCAATGGCGTCTATTTCAACGAGCATACCACTCTCTACGAGACTTACCGCGACGGTTGTTCGAGTAGGTGGCACGTCGGTAAAGAATGTCTTGTAGACTTCGTTCATCCGTTGAAAGTCCTCAGAGTTCTTGAGGAAAACGGACATCTTCACAACATCCCCCATCGTTAGCCCCCCCGCTTCAATTATGGCTTTTACGTTGAGGAGGGTCTGTTTTGTTTGTGATTCGATTGTGTTTCCTACTAATTTGCCAGTGGTAGGATTAAACGGGCCTTGTCCCGATACGAAAACGAAATTTCCAGCTCGAATTCCTAATGAATACGGGCCGCCAGCTCGAGGTAAATTAGGAGAGGTAATCGCTTGCTTGGACATTTAACAATCACTCCAACGGAATCGGGTTCGAAAACAATTTTAGGTTTTCTCAAGGCTTTCGTCTTCAGTAAACCTTGTTGAGAATAAGACCTCACAGCTAAGAGAGGCTGGTCAGGAGTGAAATCGACCACAGATGACCAGGATGAAGAGCCGTCAACTTGTGAAATCGAAAAAACTCTACGAATCAGCTTTGGATGTCGTGACCGGTGGGGTTCACTCCGGTTTTAGGTTTCAGGATCCATATCCAAGGTATTTCGCTAGAGCAGAGGGCCCCTATCTCTGGGACGTGGACGGCAATAGGTATGTGGATTGTCTTGTCAATATGGGCGCTTGCATTTTGGGCCATGGTGACCCTAAGGTCGTTCATGCGGTGAAAACACAGCTCGACACTGGCTTAACTGTTGGTTTGGAAACTGAGATGAGCATAAAATCTGCAAAGATCATGCATGACATAATTCCCTCTGCCGAAGTTGTCAAGTTCGCAAACACCGGTACAGAGGCCGTAATGCATGCGATTCACATTGCACGCGGTTACTCGGGCAAGGAGAAGATTGCCAAGCTTGAGGGAGGATACAATGGTTGGTACGACTATATGCTTGTCAGCACGCACCCTAGATTGGAAGAAGCGGGTCCTGCGAACAACCCTATTTCCGTTCCTGGTTCAGCAGGGTTAGCAAAGGAGGTTTCAACCCAGACGATCTTGCTCCCATTCAACAATGTCAGCGACAGTTTGAGAATAATTCGCGAACACAAAAACGAACTCGCGGCAGTCATACTTGAGCCAGTAATGTACAATATTGGCTGCGTACCGCCAAGAGAGGACTACTTGAAAGCGATCCGTGAAATCAGTCAGGAGTTGGGAATTATCCTGATCTTCGATGAAGTGATCAGCGGATTTAGACTCGCGCCAGGCGGAGCACAAGAATACTTCGGCGTAATACCTGATCTTTCTACATTCGGAAAAGCAATTGCGAACGGATTCCCGCTAGCTGCGGTTACTGGCAAACATGAGTTCATGGACACGACTGATCCGAAGAGCGGTAAGGTTTCTTTCGCCGGAACATATAATGGAAACCAGATCTCGCTCGCAGCATCATATGCTACTCTCAACCAGTTGAGAACAGGCCAAGTTCAGAAAAAACTCCAGTCCGCAACAGTCTGGATGAAGAAGGAATTCTCGAATTTGGTAGAGGAGATTGGGATTGAGGCAAAGCTCATGGCATTGGCTGGAAAATTCCAAGTCTATTTCATGAATGAAGAGCCAACAGACTATCGCACCGCAATAAGAACCAATGCCTCCAAGTACGCAGCATACTATAAGGCCGCAGTCGAATCTGGCATTCTCATCCACCAAACGGCAACCATGCATCACGGATTATCCAAAGCTCACGAAAAGGAGCAACTACAAACAATCATGAATGCCATTCGCCAAGGCTTAGTGAGTGCGAAGAATGCGTGAAGCTTTCGCTACGCAGATCAGCTAGGTGACCCTTCGAAAACTATCCCGTTGCTTTGATAGAAGTAATTTGTCACGCATTCAAAACTCCCGCTTCTACCATTGCCAACCGAAGCTCTGATACTTCACTCTGAGTTAGAGGTTGGCACGGCTTTCGAACGGGACCCGCTTTCATACCTAGAAGATCAATCGCAGTTTTTACCGCTGAAGGGAAATTTGGCAATAGTTCTATGGCTGTGTAGAGGGGCAGAAGACGGTAATGTATCTCTTTCGCAGTTTTGATGTCTCCTCTTTGAACAGCATTGAAGAGTTCAACGTGCTGTCTGGGAGTAATGCATGCGCTTGCAGTAATTGATCCATTGCATCCGACGATCAGGCTTGGCATTGTTATTCTATCTGTTCCCGCCATGACTGAGAGCTTGTCGCCAACTGTCTTGATTACTTCCTGAAGGAGGAACATATTGCACGAAGTGTCTTTGAAGGCCGAAACGTTCTGAATCTGCACCAGTTTCTTGAAGAAATCTCTTGTAATGATGCTGCTGCTTCCTTGCCAAAGCAAATCAACTGAGTCTAGGAGTGACGTGATTGGGGCGATGTAAGCACAGAGTGGAAGATCAACCGCTTCCGCAACGTCTCGGAAATGCTGAAGCATTCCTTCGGCTGTCGGAATCGTTCCCCCGTAAGGCTTTGGAATCATGGCGACGCTGACTCCTGCATCCTTAGCCATTTTTGTCATTTCGATCGTACGTTTGGTATCAGGAAAACCGGTCGTAGCAAGAACCGTAGCCCGTCCTTTGGTCTCGCTGACGACGGTCTTCATCACGAGTTCTCTTTCTTCCATACTGAGGTTGGGAAACTCTCCTGTTCCACCGCAGGCGAGAAGGCCGTGCACTCCGCTTCTCAAATTGAAGCGAACTAATTCACGCAATGAATCGATATCAATAGACGTCTGATCAGGCGTGAAAGGAGTGGGCAAAGCGGAGAATATTCCCTGGAGTTTGATTCGAGCCAATTTCGCAGACCTCGAGGGCTATGGTGTGGAGATTTGCTTTGAACTCTCGCTCGCATTTTGTAGTCGTATTGCAAGGCTATTTGAGAGCGCAGTTATCATCGTCGAGAAGTTTTGCGTCTATCTTGTCGTTGGCCGATTGTACTCTATTCTGGAGGTATCTCTTTGAACGCGAAGGCTATGTCTAATCCTTTCGATTTTCTGTAGGCTCTAACACCAAAGTAGATTACTGCGGCAACTATTGCGACGCCAATCATCGCAGTAGCAGATTGTGGTGTAACAGCGCCGGCTATTGCGGTGTTGACGGTCATCTCGTAAATCACCGCCCAGAAGAATATCGTGGTGACTCCGCCTGTGATTGTTATGAGTGGGATCTTCCCACCGATCTTGTAATTTGCGATCTTTGGAGAGCTTTTGAAAAATTCCGGTTTCAGGTATGGGAAGAGTGCAGCAGATAGCGTCGTGATGCTGTAGACTGCAATTAGTATCAATGCTAGGTTGATGAGCACGCCTGCCTGAGTGTATAAGCTGACTAGAATTCCAACTTCCATGAGCACACCAATAGTTACAACGGACCAAGTGGGGGAGCTGAATCGGCTGCTCACCGAGGCAAAGAAAGTCGGTATCACACCGTCGAATGCCCAAGCAAAGTTGGCTCTTGTCAGGTTTAGGCAGATGGACATGATCTCAACAAAGACCCACATGAAAAGTCCAATGAAGACGATGGTCGCGAGCAAGGCGTTAGGGTACAGAATTGTTGAGATTAAGGTGTAGTAGACGGAGACGGACAACTTTCCTACCAAGTTCAAGTATGCAGCGCTTACCAGAAAATCGTAGCCTACCGCGTTCGTTATTACTATCGTTGAAACCGCAAAGACAAGTACTGCAAAGAGCAGCGAAATAACCATCGATCGTATTATGTTGATTTGGCCCCGTTTAACTTCTCCTCCCAAGTATCCAACTGATTGATATCCAAGCACGACGAAAATCGAATACAACGCAGCGCCCACTAACGCGCTGGGGTCGCCCGCTGGCAAGTATGAGAGCCCTTGGCTTTGAGCTGTAGATAGTGCGTTGGTATATGTGACTTGGGAACCGAAGTAATTGTTCCAGGCAGCAGCGAATACTTGCTGATTGCTTCCCGCAATGATTACGAGCACTGCTACTAGACCAATCCATCCGATGAGTTGCGTGATGAGTAGTACTTTCTTTCCTATTCGCATTCCAAGTAGCATTATGCCGGTGATCACGATGAGGAGTACGGTTCCTACGATTATGACCCATGTCGGTTGAGTCAACATTGTTGCTATGTCGTTGTATCCGGCGTTGTTCGAAATCAAAGCGAGGCTACTGAAGAAGTTGGAGATGAAAGAGTTCATGAGGACGAAGAATACGCCCAGAAAGAGCGCCTGAAAGACATAGAAGACGAAACTGTTGGCGAATCCAATTACCGGATGAGTCACTCTGCTTACAAATACGTAATCGAAGCCTGACCTTGGCATCGCTGCCATCATTTGTCCAGAAACAACTGCGTGGGCTAGCATGAATGGAGTTGCGAGCAATAATGCGTATACCAAATTCACGCCTGGGAATGAGACTGGTCCATAGAAGGTGTAGAGCAGAATTCCGAACCCGGGAGCGCTAACGCAGAGATTGAAGATGATCGCATCAAGAAGCGATAACTCCCTGGTGAGTCCTGTTGCCTCGCGCATGAACGTTTTAGGTTTCGACATGAATCCGACCCGGTCTAAACATCACTTATGATCTTATTTATGACTTCCAAGATTTGGAAAAACCCCTATGGGAGTAATTATAGTACGTATCGCTCTTCGCTAACCGGGTATGGAGTCGATTCACGTATAACCTCCATAAGCAAGCTGATTGTCGGTTTGAGATCTTGCCTTGGGGTTCGAATTTCCTAACTCGTTTCAAACGACTGCAGAACTACTTGGAGAGGGCCGCCATCGATGCGGCAGTTATTACTGATCCGAAGAATGTGTACTACTTTACAGGTTATGTTAACGCTTCAGTGCTTCCGCTACCTACCTACTTGATTGCCTTCAGGAAGGAAGAACCGATTTTAGTTACGGGTATTTCAGAGAAAAGCATCGCGGAAGGAACGTTCGGTGGCGAGGTACAAACCTTTACGAACTACAGCCTACAGGAACGAATGATTGCATATCCGAATCTTGCTGCAAGCGGAATTAAGAAACAAATTAAGAACAAGAGATTTCGCAAAGTTGGACTCGAGTTTTGGGCAACTCCTGAAACAGTTCGGCAAACTATCGTGAGGAAAGGGGCCTCTCCGCGGTTGATCGATTTATCGGAGATAATTTTGAACTGGAGAAAGGTAAAGGATGCTGACGAACTTGAGGCGATTAGAGCAAGCTGTGAACTAGACGACTATGCATATGGTGTGATTAAAGAGACGAGTCGAGCGGGCATGACTGAACTCGAGGTATACTCATCAGCCTATCAAAAACTAATTGTCAAGGCAAAAACGGCGTCATTTCAGTTCTTCTACGGAGACTTCACATCTGGAGAACGGGCGCTACAGAGTGGCGGTCCCCCAACCAATCGCGTTATGAGCAGAGGTGAAACGTTTGTTCTCGATCTCTGGGTCACTACGAAAGGCTATTGGGCGGATACTTGCCGCACCTTCGTGATCGGCGGGGAACCCTCAACAGATCAAAACCGGATTCTCAACCTCTTGAAGCAAGCCCTAGGTGCTGGTGCGGAAAAACTGAAACCTGGGAATACTGCAGCGGCAGTCTACGATGCCATTTACCGTGTAATCGATGGAGCCGGTTATGGGAGCAAATTCCCACACCACGGAGGCCATTGCGTTGGTCTCGATGCGTGGGAGCCGCCCTTCATAATTCCGGGCTCGCATGAACGGTTGAAAGAAGGGGAGGTTTGCGCATTGGAACCCGGTGTCTACATTCCCGAAATAGGGGGAATGCGAATCGAGGATGATTATCTGATCACCTCAACCGGCGGGAAATCTCTCTGTAAGTTCCCATTTGACCTCTGATAGATGGAAGGGTAATCCCATGTTGCCCCCATCGGTGGACAAAGAGGAACTTACCCAATTGCTTCAAGATCTAGTCAGACTTCCAAGCGTGAATCCTCCGGGCAAGGAAGCATTGGTTGCAGACTATCTCACTGACTGGGCCAGACGAGAGGGGTTTGATGTAACTTCGGACGAAGTGATGCCGGGACGCCCGAACGTCTACATCACTTTGGGGGGCAATGCGGAGGGACCGAGACTTCTCTTCAACACCCACATGGACGTCGTGCCTGAGGGATCAGGTTGGTTCAGCGACCCTTTCGGTGGCCAGATTATTGGTGATAAGTTATACGGCCGAGGATCAGCTGACACGAAGGGTTCTTTGGCGGCAATGCTTCTTTGCGCTAAAACTCTGAGAAACAATCTGTCATCGCTGAAGGGAAGTCTAACGATCGCCGCAGTTTGCGACGAGGAAGACGCTGGAAAGGGAACTCTACACTCCTTGGCGAAGGGATTGACGGCAGATTTTGCGATTGTTGGCGAACCAACCGAACTTAAGGTCGTCACAGCGGCTAAAGGGAGCGTTACTTTTCAAATCAGCATTCGCGGGAAGGCGGCTCACTCCAGTGTACCGAAAGAAGGCGTCAACGCAATCTGCAAGATGAGTCACATAATTCATCGTTTGGAAGATTATTCAAACGAATTGAGTGCGAGATCAAATCCGCTACTGGGATGCCCAACCGTCTCTGTCGATGTCATCGAGGGAGGCTCATCCCCATGGATAGTGCCCGAATCATGCAAGATAATTATAGACCGAAGGACTCTGCCCGGCGAAAACGAAGAAACTGTTCAAAGAGAACTCAAGGATCTTCTAACTGAAACCGCGAAAGACGATCCCGAATTGGTCTATGAGCTGAAAAACTATCAGAATGCTCCTGCCGCGCAAGTAGGCAAAGATGAACCGATTGCACGTATTGCCCTCGATGAAGTAGCAAGAGCAACAGGTCTCCATATGGATCCATCAGGCCTAAGTGGAACAACTGATGCTCGATTTCTGATCAACGAATCACATATTCCAACAATCATCTTTGGTCCGGGAAGTCTGTCTCTAGCACACCAAGCCAACGAATACGTGTCAATTAACGAGGTGCATTTGGCCTCGATCATCTTATCAAGAATTGCAGCAAAGACACTTTCAAGATAACCAAGTATACTTGCTCGAAGTGGCAAAGAGTGGGAGCATAGCATTACTCACCACTTCGCTGTACAGTTTCAGAATGAAACAAGAACGCCATAGTCTGATGGCGGCCCTACCCTCGAACAACCATCTTACCAACTTACACCCGAAACCATCCACGAGAGGCGCCCCTCAAACGCCACAACCTCAGCCCCAGCCCAGAACTGTAGTAACTACACCCCATCCAGCTCGCCCAGAAACATCGCATAATTCCTCATAATTACTCAGGCCGAAAACACGGTTTTCGCATAATTCGCATAATCCCCACCATAACCCTCCCAGAAAACCTTGAGTTTGGGGCCCGGAGAAAGCCGAGCCTGCAGAAACTGGAAGTTCGAGCCATGAGGTCTGGTGCGGGGGAGGGGATTCGAACCCCTGAACCCCTACGGGACGAGGTGTCCTAACATCAACGCCTGATGTTCCTGAGCTTCACGACGTATGGTTCCATACGTCTCGCGCCTTTGACCTAGCCTCGCCCTCCCAACGCGGTGGGAGTTTGGCAACCCCCGCACACAAATTCCCCGTACACCCATCCCAACATAAAGCTACTGGGGCAACCCTCGGAGCAAAATCCCTTGACGAGAACCCAGCTATAATTCACTTGAGGAAATTACAGGCCAAGAAAATGCAACTCTCGTTGATTGGAGCGATCGATTAGGTGGTTTTCAGGTGTCTGGCGTGTTGCATCGTGAGACCACCCGTCAGCAGTGAGAATAGGACGATTAGGATCCCGTTTGCTTCATGTGATCCTGCCAAAGCATCACTTCCCCCTAGAAGCTGCATCCCCATTCCAACCTGAGCTACGACAAGAATTAGTACGATGATCATGCTGATCCTGATACTCATCGGAGTCTTTGTCCGCAACGCTATCACAGTCAACCCCAACACTAGCACGAGCCCGATGATTCCGAGCAGCGCATGCACCCCGCGTAAAGAATCCATGCTGGCCCAAGAAATTTGAAGGCCGAGAGCAACTTGAACAATCGCTCCAATCAGAACCAACGTACCCAGAACTGGAACCGTCTTCAAGAATAATTAGCCTCAGGCCCCAAGCGCAGTTTACACGCTTAAGCTTGACGCCCGGCCTCGCGAACTCAAAGGTACACGAAAAATGTCATACACATATTTCGCTGATTTTTCTTGGGGAGGTAGTACTATCAGGTAACCCGTTTTGTTCAACGATTTACCTTGGCGTCATAGGGTACGCTGATTTGGCTTCGTGTGAGGAATACTTCGTTGCTTTAGCTATAGTCCCGTCTATTTTCTCCATTGCGCGGGCTGTCCAGGTTCCGCCGATGACTTTTGCGATGTCGGCTGTGATTGCGTTCCATCCACTGGTGTGACTTTCTCTTTCCACCGCCTCCTTTCGGTCGATTAACTGGTCTCTCTTGAAGGCGCCTATGGCGTGTTTGTTGATTGGAAAGAATACTGCGTGGGGGGTTGGGGGCAGGTTGATGGTGCAGGGTTTGCCGTTCGCCCAGAACGCGATGCCCCTAGTCCAACTGAATCCGGGTTCGATTGGAGGACTAGTTGCTCGCTTCGCAATAGTGGCGCAGCCGACTAAGTTCTCAACCGTGAGAACTGCGCAGGGAGTTCCCAGGGCGAGGGACAATTCGTCGGCCGCGTGCATCGGGTTGCTGTCCGGGGTTTGAATCACGAAATTTGCAGTGGAGTGGTGCCAATCAACAATTCTGGTTCTAGTTCTGAGCAAGGCTAACTTTTGGTTGGTTGCCTGAACGTAATCCTTCATAGTCATTCTTCGAGATGAGAAGTTACCGATGCCAACTCCAAACGCCACGAAGATCGGCAAGCCAACCTCTTCCGATATAAGCGACTAGAAACACAGTCCTCATTCAGCATATCAACATCCACCTTCAACTTCAACTCCGAGACTCTTTCCATGAAAACTTGCCTAGCCTAACAGTTGCTCCGCTAGAGCGCGGAGTAAGTTAGCAGTGAGTTACGTCCCTAGTATCCGTAGAATGCGGGCCAGGGCTGGTAGTAGTAGGGTTGCGGGTAGTATGCGTACGGGTATTGTACTGGGACGGGGTAGGCGTATCGCGGTCGCGTCCAGTAGTAGGCGGCTGCGCCACCGACCAACAAGCCCGTTCCTATTCCTGCACCTGCGGCTAAAGCCAAACCAAGCGGTATGCCGAACCAGAACACCAAACTAAATCACTGCACAGACTCCAGTTGACCAAGCATATAGAACTTTGTTTGAACCGGAACAGGACGCGTCGCAGAACTACGCGTAGCTCAACTTGAACTTCGGGCGGGAAAAAGGGAAAAGGTGCGGAAGGAAGAGGGGTTTATGCGAAGGGTCCGACGCCCTCAGTGATCTTAATGGCCTGAACGGGGCATTGGATTTCACAAGCGCGACAGAAGATGCAGTCTCGTTCCCGCATCGGATCCGCCTTCCACCGATCCAGCAGCGTCTTACCGCTATCGTTGGGAAGTTGTTTGTCGATCTTCTCCTGCTCTGAGGGGAAGTCCATTTTGTCGAAGACGTTGACTGGGCAGACGGAGATGCAGATGCCGTCAGCGATGCAAATGTCGAAGTCTACCGCGACAGCGACCCCGTGCACTCCATACTCCTTGCTGACGCCATCCTTCCACCTGACCTCGTGTCCCTCATGGTCTTCTTTCTTTGGCCATTCGCTTGGGAAGGTTGCGTCGTCGATTATTCTTCTCTCAGTCATCACGTGACACCAAACATGGCTCGGAGGCCATGCACGAATTAAGAAGATTTGCGTGTCACAACGCAACCTGACAATGAAAACTAAGCGCTCATTGCAGAAAACCGGTTGAATCAATAAGATGAGTAACCCGGAAAACTTACGCGTTTAACCATTTCGACAGCCCTTAGTTTTCATTTATTCGATTCTGTTGAGAACTTGGCTAAGCATTGAGGGCAGACGCAATCGCTTGCCATCTGTCTCAACTCTGCAAGGGCTTCTGTTGTTAGTTTGAGTTCATTGCACCAGCATTTCTTTTCGCTATGTTGGCATGTGAATGGGGAGCCGCAGAGTTCGCATTTGAGTTGTCGGGGCATTCTGGTTGCCGGCTTGATTATGGAGGGTGGGAGGCGATATATTCCTAGTCGTGGATTATAGTTGACGGGAGCGTGATCGGCGATGGCGAAGCGGGGTGGGTTGCCGCTATTGTTGTTGGTTGCGGTTGCTCTCGCTCAACTGGTCGTCTCGCTTGATTACTTGTCGATGTCTGTGGCTCTGCCGATGATGGCGGTGGAGTTACGGGTGACTATGACTGGTTTGCAGTGGGCGTTGAGCGCGTTTCTACTTGCCTTCGCATCTTTCATGATCGTTGCGGGGAGGTTAGCTGATATTTACGGTCGCCGCCGCGCCCTCATCTCCGGCATAGTGGTCTTTGCTAGCGCGTCTGTGTTGGGTGGTTTCTCCTCCAGCGTCTCCATGCTTATAGCTGCCCGCGCGTTGCAAGGTGTCGGTGCGGCTTTCTTCTTTCCCACCTCATTCTCAATCCTCACGAACTCGCTCCCCTCATCCTTAGAGGAGTCTGCGACTGGGATTGTTGTCGGGATAGCTAACCTTGGAATTGCTATCGGGCCTTTTGTTGGGGGTTTGCTTACTGGGACTTTGGGTTGGCGTTGGGTTTTCTTCTTCAATGTCCCAGTCGCCTCCCTCGCGATACTCCTAGCTTTCACTGAGATGAAGGAGTCGAGGGATGAGTCAGTTACCAGATCCATCGACTTCGCTGGATTAACGACCATAATCCTCTGTTGCATCCTAATCTCCATCCTAATCGATTACGGCCCCGACTGGGGCATCTCCTCTCCCCTAACCATTGGACTAATCGCAGTAGCGATCGTTCTACTGTGGGCTTCGCATAGGATTGAGAGTCTTGTTTCCAATCCGTTGATTGAGCCGAAACTTTTCGCGGGCAGAGAATTCTCCAGTATAGCCCTAACCGGGAGTATTGGGAACGTTCTCTTCTGTCTTGCCATCTATGCTTTCACGCTCTTCTTTGAAAGCGTCCGGAATCTTTCGCCGCTTCTAGCCGGAGCTGCGCTGCTTCCGATGTCGGCTGGGACCTCGATCGCCGGGCCGATTGCGGGGAAGTTGGATGCGAGGTTTGGTTCGAGATTGCCTATGGTCTCAGGCCTAGCCTTCTCTCTCGTTTCGTTCACAGTCGCAGCTTTCATGGCTTTGCGGGGTTCTTGGATGCTGCTTTTAGTCGTGCTTGGGTTGGCCGGGTTTGGTATGGGTATGGTTTACGCGACCACCGATGCGGCGGCGTTGTCTGTGGTGCCTCCGCATGAGGCGGGGGCCGCGTCGGGTATTGTTCTCACTGGCCTCGTCCTCTCAGCTTCGTTTGGAGTGAATGTTACGGCTGAGTTGATTGAAGCGTTCGGCGGAGAACCTACGGTCACTCTCACATCCATCGCATCAACCCTCGCCATTGGCGCCGCGATTGCCGCCGTAACATTGATCATCGCTCTGGTTCTTCTACCCAAACGGAAACGTAGCCAGCGTTAGATGTGATGAGGCTTTGAGAATCGTCTCCTTACTTCCCAGCACCACCGAGATCATCTACGCCCTCGGCCTAGGCACCGACCTGGTCGGCGTCTCTCACGAATGCGACATCCCACCAGACGCTGCAACCAAACCTAGGCTCATTGAACCGATCTTCTTGAAGGTGGGTAGCAAGGAAATCGATGCGAAGGTTCGAGAGAGTATCCGGCAGGGACGAAGCATTTATCGCATCAAATTTGACGAACTCAAAACCGCAAACCCAGACCTTATCGTCACACAGGAGTTGTGCGATGTATGCGCCATTGACGCAACCGAAGTTCTAGAAGCCGTCAACAGACTAGGGAAACCCGTACAGGTGCTCTCCCTAAACCCCCACACCCTGCGCGACATCGAAGACGACATTCAAACCATAGCCAACGCCGTCGGACACCCTGATCGCGGGGAAAAGGTCGTCGCAGAACTCGAAATCAAAGCTGAAAGGATCAGGGGATTGACGGAGGGAGCACATGAATGGCGGGTTTTCTGCGTTGAATGGTTGAACCCGCTCATGAACGCCGGTCACTGGGTGCCTGAATGCGTTCGATGTGCGGGTGGAGTTGATGGTTTCGGGGTCGATGGGGGACGGTCGAGTTATGTTGACTGGAGCGACGTAGTGACCTACGACCCCGAAGTCGTCGTCCTGATGCCTTGCGGCTTTAATACGGAGAGAACGATGCGAGAAGCCGGGGAATTCTTCAAACAACCCAACGCGAGAGGGATAACGGCGGTGCGCGAGGGACGAGTTTACGCCACGGATGGGCACAGCTACTTCAGTCGATCGGGACCAAGGATCTTCGACGGAATAGAAATCCTAGCCCGACTAATCCACCCTGAACTGTTTCGGGATCCGATAAATCCTAGGCTCGGCGTTCGAGTCGAAGCTTTGGCGACCAGGGTTTAGTAACGGTCGCCGAAGGGACGACGCTCTAAGGGTTCAGGGTGCCGCTCGATCGGTCTCCACAGCGCACCCAAGCCACCGGCTCGGACGGTTCCTAGTTTATGGGTACTTATTTTCACCATTTTTGATCAGGCAGTGATTGTGCAATTGGAATGATAATGACTGGTTTAGCAACGGCCCAGTCAACCATTCTTCGGTTTTACAAATCCAAGAATGGGTGGTTGATGGTCCGCTCTTGGCAAAGACGGTCGTAGAGGGAGTTGCAGGTTTAGTTTGCGACTGGGTGGGTTGTTGTGGGTGTGGGCTGGATGATTTCTTCGGCTATTTTGCTGATGTGGTCGAAGAGTTGGTAGGCTGCGCTGATTTGATCCGAATCCTTCTGCGCCCCGTAAGTGTCCGTGCCGATCATGATCTTTCCTCCACTTATCCTCGCGGAGAGTTGCAATTGTCCATCTTCGCTAATCCAACTCATTGATAGCACGTCGCCGTCATGAGAGTAGCCTAACCATCGGAAGTTGCTGAACCATCGGCCGCGGAGTTTCTGGAAGAGGACGGTTATATCGACTTGCGTGGGAAGGTATGCGTCGATTATTGTTTTGGTTAAGGTTGGGTTGGCGTTGAAGGTTAGGTTGAAGGTGTGGATCTTCTCTCTGAGCTTGTAGCCTTCAGGCGTTCGTTCGATGGCTTGGGCTTCTTCGAGGCGTTTCAGTGTTCGGGTCAGCGTCTCTTGGTGGAACCCAAGTCTTCTCCTCAACCCCTGAAAGGAATAGTTGGCGTTCTGGTCTGTTGAGAAAAGCTTCAGGACTTCGCGTTCGCGGGGGTCTAGGTCGAATTCGTCCGATTCTGGGCTGAGGTCGATGCTTGGTTCTAACATGGTGATCGGGCTTAGGGCACATGACGCGGCTTATATTGACTACCTAGAATTATCTAAACCGATTAATTTCTAAGCTATAGTCGAATATTAGCTAGTTTTTGAGTCTAGCTAGCTCACAACGTTTCGAGGTGAAACGTTCAGCGCCAAAGGCCCACAAAAAGAAGAAAATGAAGGAACAAAACCGTTAAAGGGCGTTGAAATGAGTTTTCTTCCGTTTTCTCCCGACGATTCTTTTTGTTTTCTACTTTTCTTCCGCCCCTCTGTCAGCCCACGCGAACTTCGTCACAAGCGATTTTGGATAGTAGGCCTTCCAATCATAATCCACCTTCCGACAAAAGTCCACAGAGACTCGCGGGTCAATGTAATTCCTAAGCGACGTACCCAGATTCCAGTTCTTCCCCAGTTTCATCTGTGCGATCCGGAATTGTAGGGATTGTTTTCGTTTGGTTATGGATTTACCTTTCTTCCCCTTCAGTGACTTGAGCATCTCCAGACGTTTCTTAAACGTCTCCTGCCACTTCTTCGGGATGGCTTTTTGATGGTTAAGGAGTTGGGCTACGGCTGCGTTTGCCTCAGTTAACGCCATTTTCTTCTCCGCCTCAGGGCTCGTTGGAGTCACGTCAGCTTCCTTTAGTCGTTGGTCGAATAGATCGGTTGCAGAGTATGTGCGGAAGACTTTCGGGCTGAGGTGGGGCATGGCTTCGGAGAGGAAGTCGCGGACGGCTTCGGTTGTTATGCCTTCGAATATGCGTCCGCCGTTTGCAGTGAATTCCTTTAAGTTCTTGAAGGCTTCGGGCGAGACCTCAAGCTCCCGCTCAAATAGGACCCAGTCCTTGCCTAGGAAGTGCAGTTTCACGCTACAGGGATTCTCTTTGAGTTGAATATGCTTGCTCTGCAAGCTAGTAGCGCCGACCGTTCCACTTTCCGATTCTTTCTCATCTCCAACCCTGATCTTGAAAACGTCGATCAGGTAAGCGACCGATGCCACTTTCCGCCTCTTTACATCCTCCTCCACCAACCCTTGTCGGATGTGGTCGCGGACTTTCTCGATTCTTGAGTCCAATTCCTTGGCTAGGTTGAACTTCTCCTGCATTCTACCCTGCTTCATGGGAGTGGTGTCGTGGAACCAAATGTACTTCACTTTCCCATTCAGCTTATCCGTCCAACGGGCGATCCAAAGCTCATCCGGCCGCCACTCCCTACCTTCCCATTCACCGGGTGGCATGGGCGCGTCAGGGCTCAGGTTCAAGGTCACGTCTTTCGTACCGATCGCCGGTTTCCAACGCCCTCGTAGAGGCGTCTTTCCGCGACCCAAAAACACTGATGGTGGTTCAACCGAGTAATTCGCGATCTCCATCTTCTCGCCGTTCACCGTTGCCCAGCCGTAGTGAGCCTTCCTTTCCTCACGAACCTTCTTCCTCGCCGCGGCCAACGATTTCTTCTCCTCCTTGGACATGTTTGCTTTTCGAGCGCGCTCCGCTTCGATCCAACGAACTAGGTGTGTCCAATCAAAGTCCTCAACCTTGATCTTCTCCTTGATGCCCAACTCTCTCGCGAAATCTCCCATGAAATTGGAGCAGAAGCCTGTGTCCTCGGTGTAGGGGGTTCCGAACTTTTGGGCGAACTTCACGGCCATCTCCTCCTGTAGGGGAGTGAGTTTCATTGGTTTGCTGCGGAATGTGATGGTAAATCCCTGAGGGACGTATGCGTCGGGAATCAAGACGCCATGATGGATGAGCTGCTCGAGTTTGTTGGTGGTCTTGGGTGTGGTGTGGATGACCTGCACTTGATCACCCGCATCCTTCCCTCTCTCACTCATCTCTCCTAACCCCTTAACTGAGCCTTGCTTGCTGCCGTGCCTACACTTGTTTACCCCTCATATTTGGGGCACAAAAACTTTCACACACAAACTCGCCTGAACTCAGGCCCTGAAACCTCGCAGAGCTATACTACAAGATCTGCGGGAAGGTGTAGGGCGTGAGATAGCGCGGATAAGGTACATCTCAATAAGACGATCTAGGATGACTGTGTTTGCCCCTGATGAAAATCCGTCAAGGTCGGCGGGCGAACTGAAATGCAAACATAGGGGCAAGATCTCGCTCGTTGACGCGTACGTACTGGCTCTTGCCAAGGAACCAGAATCCACGTTCATTACCTCGAATCCGCGGATTTCAGAAATAGCCATCTTGCCCACCCAATTAGTCGAATCGACGTAGGCTAGTACAAGTCAACTCAAGCGATTGGCAGGCCGAAAGTGCTAATGT
>Ga0335081_10001199_pt1 | contig 41322 bp, 34 predicted proteins | sample Lox_Sample_35_FD_206713 | JGI IMG/M metagenome (GOLD analysis project Ga0335081, IMG submission 206713) | Soil microbial communities from Loxahatchee National Wildlife Refuge, Florida, United States - Lox_Sample_3.5 | ecosystem: Environmental > Terrestrial > Soil > Wetlands | place: USA... | reverse complement strand
ACCCGTCCTCGAACCGCAAAAACGCCAGCAACGACAACAGCATAAACAACCCCGACTGCGTGTTCTTCAGTTCGGTCACCCACGCCACTGTCTCCGCATTGACCGGATGGATCGCCCACGCCGCCGCCGCAACCCAGGCCCCGCGCACCTGCAACCGCCGCAACAAGATCCACAACAGCGCCGCGTTGATCGCCTGCACGGCGACGTTGACCGCGTGATAGGGCAGGGGGTGCAACCCCCAGATGCGGCGTTCCAGCCAAAACGACGTCAGCGTCAACGGGTAGTACCGCGAGACCTTGAGTGACGACCAGACCTGTTTCAACCCGTCGACCGACAGCATCGCCGGATTGGCGGTGAAATGGTCGTCATCGTCCCAGATGAAGCCCCCTCGCAGAGCCGGCAGGTACACCACAACCGTCAGCAGCATAATCAGTGCTGCGTCGCGAATACTACCCCCAGCCCGCATTAGCGATTTCCCATCAGCCATTTCTCATCAACCATTCTTCTATCATCGCCCGGCCTGTAGCCGCAACAGACTGCTCTTCGCTTCGGCGAAATCGGGGTTGATTCGCAGCGCCTGCTCATAATGCCCGATCGCCTCCTGGGTCCGGCCCATCCGTTCGAGGGCAACTCCGAGGTTGTAGTGCGCGTCGGCATAATCAGGCTTAATTCGCAGGGCTTGCTCCCAATGCCCAATCGCTTCTGCTACCCTGCCGAGTCGCGCCAAGGCAAGCCCAAGGTTGTAGTGCGCGTCGGGATAATCGGGCTTGAGCGAGATTGCCCGCTCATAGTGTCGGATCGCGTCTTCGAGTTTCCCCTCTTGGAACAAGGCGTTTCCCCAGTTGTTATGGGCCTGGGCAAAACCCGGCTCGAATCGCAGCGCCTGCTGCCAGTGGTCGATCGCTTCCTGTACCCGGCCCACTTGCGCCAGGGCGAATCCCAGGTTGTTGTGCGCGTCGGCGTAGTCCGGCTTGATCCGCAGCGCGCGCTCGTAACAGGCAATCGCCTCGTTGAACTTCCCGACCTGCCCCAGGGCGACTCCCAAATTATTGTGCGCCTCGACGTAATCCGGTTCGTCCTGTACGGCCTGCTCGTAGTGCTGAATGGCCTCGGCGATCTTGCCGTTGTCGAACAGCAGCAAGCCGAGATTGTTGTCCGCCAGCCAGCAACCCGGATTCTTCGTCAAGGTGTCACGCCAGAGTGTTTCCTGGTCCTGATAGATGTGAGTCTGTACCCAGGTAATCATCCCCAGCGCTAACAGAACGACCCCGGCACTCAGCGCCCCCACGTTGACGCCGACCGGCCCGGCCCGTTGCGCAACGGTCGCCCCGGCTCCGGCCGCCACGGCCATCAGCCCAATAGAGGCCACGTACTGGAAATGATCGGCCACGAACGAGTACCGAAACGGATACACATTCAAGAACCCCAGCGCCGGCGCCAGCGTGCCGAGAAAAAACAACACGCCCACCAGCGGTCCTCGTCCGATCGATTGCCGCGCCAGCCACAACGCGGCCAAGACAACCACCGTCGCCAGCGGGAACAAGTACTGCCAGGCAGCGCCCGTGCTCACATCCCAGCGCGGGTAAATAAACGTGAGATCATGCGGCCAAAATAGCTTGCCCGCGTAAAACCACGGGACCCGTCCCGCAATCAAACAGCGTTGCCCAAACGACAACGCCCATTCCGGCCCGCTCGCCCCCAGTCGGTACCGTTCGATCCAGGCCGTGAACAATCCCATCCCGGCTCCGAGGACAAACAGCGGCGCCAGCGCCCAGGCATCCGGCTTCTCCACGCGGCCGGCCTTCCACCATGTCAGCAACAACAACATCGCCGGCAGCGAACACGTCACCGTCTTGCTCAACAACGCGCACGCAAACAATACCAACGCCAGCCAATAGTATCGCCCCGGCCGCGTGGGCGTGACTACGGCTTTTGTCAGCGGCCGGCACCGAAGATAGGCGAGCGTGGCCAGCAGATAGAACAGACCCGAGAGAACGTTCTTGCGTTCGGTGATCCACGCGACCGACTCCACCTGCACTGGATGCAGCGCGAACAGGGCAGCCGTCCACCACGCTCCCGGAATCTCCAGCCGACGCAGCAGGCGCCAGAGCAGAACCGCGTTCGCGGCGTGCAACAGGACGTTGACCAGATGATACCCGACGGGGTGCAGTTTCCAGAGATGATACTCCAGCCAAAAACTGGTGTAGACCAACGGATAATACTGTTGGGTGGCTCCCGGTCTGATCCAGATCTTCTCCAAACCATCCAGCGACCGGAGGGTTTGGTTGTTTATCACATGGGCATCATCATCCCAAATGAACCCGGCCCGGAACACGGGGAAATACGCCGCCACCGTCAGCAACACGATGACCGCTGCGCCGCAAATGCCACTCCCAGCCCGCATTAGCGATTTGCCATCAGCCATCTTCCATCAACCATTCCTCTATCATCGCCGCGGCCGCGCCGTTGGTAGGGACACGCTCCGGTCGTTGGTAGGGACGCGCTCCAGCGCGTCCGTGGCCCCGCCGGAGCGGGGCCCTACCAGACTCCTGTTTTTCATGAACCATCTCCCATCTCCGCTTATTTCGTCCCCCGCAACTGCGCCAACTGCTTCTTGGCCGCGGCAAAATCTGGGTTCAGCCGAACCGCGTCCTCGTATTGCATGATGGCGTCATCGATTCTCCCGACTTGCGCCAGGACCGTCCCGAGATTGTAATGTGCCTCGGCATCATCGGGGTTCGTCAGCACCACGCGTTCGAACTCGTCGATCGCTTCGGGCAACTGGCCGGCCTGAGCGAAGGCCGCCCCCAGATTGTTGTGCGCATCCATGTCGCGGGGCTTGTATTCCAGCGCCTCCTCGAAACGTCGAATCGCCTCCGACACACGACCTGCTTTCACCAGGGCGAACCCCAGATTGTTGAGCGCCTCGGTAAAATCGGGCCGGATCTTCAGCGCCTGCTCGTAATGGGCAATGGCTTCCGGTAGCCGATTCGCCTGCACGAGCGCCGCCGCCAAACTGTATTGGGCCCAGGCATAATCGGGCTGGAGCCGCACCGCTTCCTCGAATTGGTCGATGGCCTCTTGGACCCGGCCCAGTCCGGTCAACGTTACCCCCAAATTGTAATGCACGGCCGGATCGTTGGGACACTTGGCCACCGAGTCGACCCGGATGACAAGCTCGCTCTGGTAATCCCGATTGCGGCGCCAGGTGAGGAATCCCAGTCCCATCGCCGCCAGCACCGTCAACACCGCCAGGCCGCGCAGCCCCGCCAGCCCCGTCCGGCGCCCAACCAGCGAATACAAACCCAGCGCTACAACGACCACGACGATTGCCAACGGCAGGTACATCCGGTGTTCGTGCATCAGATCCTGCAGCGGGACCAGGCTCGAGCTCGGCGCCAGGATCAGGAAAAACCATGCGCCCACAAATCCCCACGGAGAGTTCTTCGTCAGTGCCCAAACGGTCGCTCCCACGAGGACCGCCACCGCCAGCGCGGACGGCAGAATTCTGGCCCACGTTGCGGCAATGGGCCAGCCCCGATCCAAGCACAACGGGGACGGCCACACGGCCAGCCGCAAGTAATGGAGGACCACCCCGGGCTCGGTCGCCAAATATCCCCACCGGGTAATGCCCATGTGTTGCGCGTTCATCGAGGCGTAACCAAAAATGTTTCCCGCCGCCAACACAAACCCCAGCAGGACCCAGGTCCCCGCCAGCGCAAGATACAGCCGCCAACGCCGTTGCCATGCCTCACGGAACGATCCCGATACGAACGTCCGGTCGTACAACAGCACCATCACCGGCGCCGTTACCATGACCTCCTTGCTGATCATGCCCAGCGCGCAGGCCGCCACCGACAACCCATACCACAGCCGGCTCCGCAGCTCCCATGAACCATCTCCCATGAACCATTTCTCATTTCCCATGGGTGCCGCTTCGGCCCCCCGGATGAAGCAATAAAGCGTCAGCAGGTAAAACAACCCCATCATCGATTCGGCCCGCTGAACGACGTACGTCACAGCTTCGGTCTGCAACGGATGTACCGTCCAGAGAACGGCAACGGCCAGTGCCAATCCGTTGGCCGCCGCCCCGAACCCCGACACTAGTGGCGGGGACAGCAACGTCCGACGCACGATTCCCAACAGGGTCAAACCGGTGAGGATATGAACGATCAGGTTGAACGCGTGATAGCCCCACACGTTGTAGCCGCCAAGGGCATAATTGACGGCCAGCGACAGATTGATCAACGGACGGCCTTCGACCGTGAGTCCACCTTGCTGGGGAGGCGACAATGGCTCCCAGATCGGCCAGAGATGACGGATCGTCTCGTTCTCGAGAATCGACCGGACGTCGTCACTGAGGAACGCACCCGTGAAGCTGTTGTGGTATGCCAGGAGACCCGCCGCTACCACCAGCAACGGGATCAGCTTCTGTCGTTTCATGCGGGAAACCAGTCTAAGCGAAACCGAGGATGCCCGCCAGCCGAGATTGGTAGGGCCGCCACGGACACGCGGTAGGGCCCCGACTCGGAGTCGGGGCTACGGACACGACGTGGACACGCCGGACCGCAGTCCCTACCAACGACGCGTCCCTGGTGCTCCGTCAACGTTCATCAGAAGCGTGCGGGGATGGCGAAGTTTACCCGCCTCTGGCGGCGCCGCAGGCGACCAGGGCTCCTGCTGAGCCGCAGCGTTGACGGAGAAACCGGCCGGCTCGCCGGGAGGCTCGCCCTCCCAATCAAGGTTGACCGGGCACTAGACCCGCTTCTTCAACTCGAGCTTGGCGATCTTGCCCGTCGCGGTCCGGGGCAGGGCGTCCATGATGCGGACCTCGCGCGGCATCTTGTAATCCGCCAGACGGTCCCGGCAGAACTTCAGGATCTCATTCGGATCGAGCGTCGCCCCCTCCACCGGGCTGACAAACGCCATCGGGACTTCGCCCCGTTTTTCATCGGCCTTGGCGACGACGGCGGCTTCGCGCACGCTCGGGAACTGGTGCAACACTTCCTCGATCTCGCGCGGGTAAACGTTCAGACCCCGCACCAACAGCATCTCTTTGCGGCGATCGACAATGTAAATGTAGCCGTCCTCGTCTTTCTTGCCCATGTCGCCCGTGTGCAGCCAGCCGCTGCGCAACGTCGACGCCGTCTCCTCGGGATGATTGTAATAACCCCGCATCACGTTCGGGCCGCGCACGACGATTTCGCCAACCTGCCCCGGCGGCAATTCGCGGTCGTGATCGTCGAATACCTTCACCTCGACGTCGGGCAGCGGCAAGCCGACCGACCCGGCTTTGCGGACGCCTTTCCACGGATTGAAGGAGACGACCGGCGACGCCTCGCTCAAGCCATAGCCCTCCAACAACGGGAACCGCATCTTGCGCTCGAACGCGTCCAATGTCTCGCGGGGGAGGGGAGCCGCGCCGGACACGGCCATCCGCAGCTTCAACACCCAATGCAGCCAGAACGGGATTTTCGCCTCGGCCAGCGCCTGGAATATCTGCGGTATCCCGACGAAGATCGTCGCCCGGTTCATGATGATTTCCCGCATCGCAGCCTTGAGCGGGTGAATCGACTTGATCAGCACGATCCCCGCCCCCATCGACAGCGGCGTGAAAATGCCCACCGTCAACATGAAACTGTGGAACATCGGCAACAGCAACGTCAGCCGATCGTCCGTCGTTTCCTCCAGCGCCTTGATGCAACTGCCCACGTTGGCAGCGATGTTGCCATGGGTGAGCAGCGCGCCCTTGGGTTTGCCGGTCGTGCCCGAGGTGTAAATGATGACCGCCAGGTCGTCGGGCGAAATCGCCGGCCAGGTGGGAAGTCGACGCGGTGCGTCGGTTAGGTTGTTGGTAGGGACACGCTCCGGCTGTGTTGGTAGGGACACGCGGAGCCTGTCCCGAGCGAAGTCGAAGGGGCGTGTCCAGGCCGCGCCGGAGCGCGGCCCTACCCTGTCCGTGGCGCCGACTCCGAGTCGGGGTCCTGCCGATTTCAGGGCGAGGCTCTCCAACGGCACCACCGTAACCCGCTCCAGCTTGCCGGTCACTTCATCGAAATCGGGCGATGTCACCAGACACCTCAGTTGGCAATCGTCCAGGATATGCTGGATTTCCGGCGCCTTGAGAAACGTGTTGATGGGCACAACCGTCGCGCCCAACTTCAGGACGGCGTACAACACGTAAATGAATTCGGGCGAGTTCTTGAGGAGTATGCCGACCCGGTCGCCTTTGCCGATGGCGTGGTCGGCCTGCAAAGCAGCGCCGTAAACGTTGATCTGCGCCGCAATGTCCGCGTTGGTGATCCGTTCCTTGCCCCACAACACCGCCACCCGACGCGGTTGCGCCGCCGCCACGGCGTCGAAACGGGCAATGACGGTTGGCTCAGTCATGGGTCCAGGCCGCGCTCCACGTCGTTGGTAGGGACACGCGGAGCCTGTCCTGAGCGAAGTCGAAGGGGCGTGTCCACGTCGTTGGTAGGGACGCGCTCCGGCGTGTCCAAGCTGCGCCGGAGCGCAGCCCTACCGGTCCCTGGGGGACGCGCTCCGGCGCGTCCAATCTGCCCCGCCGTGCATTTCACCACAGTGCCGATTTCCTCTCCGCCAACAGGCGATCCCCGTCCCAAATGGTCACCCGCCAGGCCGACACCGGGCCCCCGGCACGGAATTCTTCGCCGCGGACCTCAAACGTATGCGAGGAACATCGGACCCAGCGCGGTTGGTCCAGTAATTCCGAATCGACGTCGGCCGCACGAGAGAGGACGGGCGGAACGAAAGTCTGTTCCTTGACGGCATTCGGCTTGTCCAACTGCCGATACTCAAACTTTACCAGGTCGACCCTCTCGGGTTCCGGCCCCGAAGTCGAACTGGATTCCTGCTTCCAGCGGGGCGTCCACCGTACGTAAAACTCCTGCCGCTGCTGATCGATGGGCAGGTTCTGCGGTTCGTAGCCGAGCCGGGCCCCGCCGCGCATCAACAACGCCTGGTCGGCAACGTCGATCTCCTGCAACCGGGTCCGACTCGAAACTTCCACCACGCGCGGGCCCGACGCGCACCCGAGCGCGAGGAGCAGCGGGAAAAGAACGTAGAGCAGAAAGCGGAAAGCGTGAAGCGTGGCCGTTGGTAGGGACACGCCGAGCCTGTCCTGAGCGAAGTCGAAGGGGCGTGTCCAAGCCGCGCCGGAGCGCAGCCCTCCCACGTCCAGGCTGCGGTCGTTGGTAGGGACACGCGGAGCCTGTCCTGAGCGAAGTCGAAGGGGCGTGTCCAGGCTGCGCCGGAGCGCAGCCCTACCGGGTTCTATTCGGATGCCATTCATTCTTCAGACCCTTCGACGACCACGGTAATTTCCCCTTTGATCCGGCGGTTCTCAAGCTTTTTCAGGATCGCATCGAGATCGCCCCGGACGATCTCCTCGAATTTCTTGGTCAGCTCGCGGGCGACAACGGCCCGACGGTTCCCCAGCAACTCCCGCATGTCGTGCAGGCTTTTCACGAGACGATAGGGCGACTCGAAAAACACCAGCGTGAACCGGAGCGCGTCGAGCGCGGACAGCGTCTTGCGGCGCTGGGCCGACTTGTGCGGCAGGAACCCGTAGAACAACGCGGGACAACCCGCAAACCCGCTCACCGCAAGAGCCATTGTTACCGCGGACGGACCGGGGACGACCTCGATGGAGATGGCAGGGGCGGGCTGTTGCGTAGCCTGGGTCTGGTAGGGCCGCGCTCCGGCGCGGCCTGGACGCGGGGACCGCGTCCCTACCAACGACAGCGTGTCCCTACCAACGTCGCACCCGCTGCCGCCTTCGTCCCGCTCTAACGCGCTCTGTGTTTCCAGCACCGCCCGGATCAGCCGCAGACCAGGGTCCGATACCGTGGGCATACCGGCATCGCTCACGAGAGCGACGGTGCGGCCCTGCTGGAGTTCCCGGAGCAATTCGGCCGTTCGCTTGGCCTCGTTGAACTCGTGGTAGCTGACCAATCGCTTGCTGATCTCATACCGGGCCAGTAGCTTGGCCGTTTGACGGGTGTCCTCGGCCGCTATCAGGTCAGCCTCGCGCAGCGCGCGCAACGCCCGCAGCGTGATATCCTCCAGATTGCCTATCGGGGTGCCGACAATGAAAAGTTTGCCCGCCATAACGGGCGGAATCTAGAGGGTAGGGCAGGGGAAGGCAAGATGGGATTGGTAGGTACACGGTCCGGTTGTTGGTAGGGACACGTTCCGGCGTGTCCGTGGTCGTTGGTAGGGACACGCGGAGCCTGCCCTGAGCGAAGTCGATGGGGCCCGTCCATGCCCCGCCGGAGCGGGCCCCTACCGCGCGGTGCCCTACCATGTGGATGGCCCTACCACTAAACGACAAGGAGCCTGTCTTTCGACAGGCCCCTTGCGAGACGGAAAGAATACTCTACAACCTACAAACTTACTTGCTTCTTAGCTACGACGACGGCGGATGGCCAACAGACCCAGCAGGCCCGTGCCAACCAGCATGATCGTGGACGGCTCAGGAACTGAAGCCAGACCATAGGCATCAACGATGCCGCCAGCCCAGTCGCTGTTCAAGGTCGAGTAGCCGTATTCACCAATCAGGACGCCGCCCGAACCAACACCAGCCAAGTCCATCGTTATACCAACAGCCGTGTCAGTCAGGGGGAAGATCCATGGATTACTGGAATCAGGGTCACTGGTCTGGACATTCGGCCCCTTGAATACACCAACCGCACCCGCGGAGCTGAACGTTGCTGTATCGAACGCGATGAGATACGCATGCGTGTTCAAGAACGCGCCGCCCGCTGTGCCATTGCCGCCCGAGAAGGTCAGCGTGCTGTCAATGGCTGTTGCATCCCAGACATGGAACGCGGCCCAAACCGCGGTCGGAGACGCGCCCAACGCGGCGATCGCGGCATCGGACATCGTGCCGAAGTTGCCGAGGGCCACATAGGCGCCTTCGTTCAACTGGGTGGTCAGATCGCTGTACGTCAACTCACCGTTGTTCGCGCCGGTGTACGCAACCGTCATTGCGAACGCGCTCATTCCCACACACAAGAGCGTTACGACTACTGCTACTAGAGTCTTCTTTCCGTTCATTGCTGTTCTCCCTTTCCTCATTTCCGTTTCCCTAACTATTTTCGTGACCTCTACTCGCTTATATGGTCTCGATTACTTCTCTCACCTAACTTCTCTTCTCACCTGTTAACTGCTTGCTTCTTCCTCTTTAACTCTTCAACTTCTTAACTTATCAACTGTCCTTAGTTGCTGAATGGCTGCGTCATGACCCAGTTGAAAGGCGACGCGTTGAGCCGCAGAATAACTGCCGTGCCGCCCAGCGGAATCGTGGTTCCACCTTGGTTGGTAGCGCCATTGAAGGACGACCGCCACCCGGATCCGCCGGAACCTGCGTTCGTCTTGTAATAGTACACCGCGTAGCTCTGGCCAACCGGATCCCAGATGTTAATGTTGTCTGCCGCAGACGAGCCCGACCCGCCTTGGACGCCGGTCGAGGAGCTGCCGGTCCAAAGCTGGCTATTGGCCAATGTGAAAGCGAACGGATACACATTGCCCGCGAATGTCGTCCCGTGCCCAACGATTGGGCTGATGGTGTTGCCCAACTTGACCGCGCCCACAAGCAGTATATTGGTGGGCGTAGACGCCGCCCGAAGAACGGCGATGCCCTGATCGATATAGAGCGGGGTGTCCCCTTGGTTGGTCGCGCCATTGAAGGATGAACGCCACCCGGAACCACCAGAACCTGCGTTGGTCTTGTAATAGTAGACCGCAAAGCTCTGGCCAGACGGAACCCAAACGTTGATGTTATCTGCCGCAGACGCGCTCGAGCCGCCCTGGAAACCGCTCGCAACACCGTTAGCGCCAAGCGCTGTCTTCAGTGTCCAGCTTGGCCGAATCAGATAGCTCTGGGCTGACAGACCCGGTGAGTTCGTCACCGAATGGGCCAAGGTAATCGTTCCAGGAGCCGTTGTGCCCGTAATCGCGTCGAAGTAACCCGCCAACGGGCCAGACGTGACTTCCAGCTCATAAGGTTTCGCACTGGAATAGTTCCATTGATTGTTGGTGAAACTTGCGCTGCTATCGGTCAACGTGCTGCCGAGTATGTCCGCCACGCCCTTCTGTTCGGGCAACTGCGTCATACCCAAGCCCCAGACCGTAGTCTTGTTGGGGCCGGCAACGCAGCTCAGCGTGATGAACCCGACAGGGTCGGTAGTAACATCAGCCACGGCAGTGTAGCTGATCAAAGTGGTCAAACCGAGTGCGACCACGAGAATTGCCTTTGGTAAGAAACTCCAGCTCCTTGGTGTGTTATGCATATCTTCTCCTCGCCTTATTACCCGATTACTCGTTCACGACTCGGTGAACTTGATTCCCTATACGATTGTACCTATCCAAATACCCTATAGCCTCAGTCTACCAAACCTGCGCGTAGATTATCAGACGCGCGTGCTCGTGTCAACACCTTTTTGCTTCCCGTCGGACTCCACTCTCACCATACCTGCTGCACAAACTCGCACAACTTACCGTGCGCACACTAGCAGAGGTATGGAAGTGATGTCAACACCTTTTTTCGACGGAGATACACCGGCCAATTTACTCCCCAAAACCCAGCGTCGACCACCCCTCAATTACCGCGGGATTCTGCGGGTTTTCTCAGCAGCGATAACGGTATGTCACGCCAACTGAACACTAAAAAAATAACTGCCGGTGGCCCTTCCGTCAGCTCTGCCGCCGCGAGTTACCGGGAGGAAAACAACCCTTCCCGTCGCCCGCCAACGCCGGGGCCGCTGCCCCCGACGCCGAATGGCCTGTCGAACCGCGCGATCGACCCTCGCCAGTCGCGACCATCCGCAGCAATCACACCTGCATCGTCAAAGAACCCGGAACAACTTTAAGAAATCGTCACCAACGCGGTTGATCCGTTGCTGTCGTTTCTGTGCGCAAGTTATAGCCGAGCGGCGATTCGACGACAATCGGGAAGCTGACCGATTCTCGGTTGGGATGAATACCGGGCCGGTCCCGGTAAATGTCCTATGCGCCGGACGCGGACGCTTGGGCGCCGGTAGGGCTGCGCTCCGGCGCAGCCTGGACACGCGGAGCGTGTCCCCACTAACGACACGGACACGACGTGGACACGCCGGAGCGTCCCTACCAATTATATGATCTCGTGGACCCGGCCCTGATAAGGCCAATCCTCAGGACGCTCGACCAAACCCGCTCGCACCGGATTTTCTCGCACGTATTGCCACTTTTGGAAATAACTTTCCCCGGTTCGCAATCGATGATGGAATCCGCCCCGTTGAAATTTTCCGATCCCCGGCAGCGTTCTGGTCAATCGGCCTTTCCAAAATGTCATCCAGCATTCGATCGTAATTTCCGGAACGCCCGGCGCGCAGAACAAATGCACGGGGTCCGGCATCAGGAGAAAATCACAAACCAGCCACGTTGTCGCGGTGCGCGCCCAGATATCATGCAGCGAGCGTTGAACGTCGGCTCGTGCGAGCCAACGAGCGCGGTCCCCGGTGCAAACGGTCAGGAAAACCCAATTCGAACCGCGCGCCGAAATGTGTACGCCCTTCGCGGGACTCCGACGCTGATGGAATCGGGCGATCACGCTCGGCAGCATACCGGCCTGCCAAAGCAACCGACAAGTCGCCGGTCGAGTCGACACCGAGTAGCGCACGGGACCCGGTAGGGCCACGGACACGCGGTAGGGCTGCGCTCTGCGCGGCCCGGACGCGGTGACCGTGTCCCTACCAACGACCAGGAGCGTGTTCCTACCAACGGTGCGGATACGACGCGGGCTTGACACAATTGTACGCGCTGGAATATTTGGGGAAGATTCCGGTGCGACGGGCCACCGCACGCGGCAACGCTCGAACAAGGGAGGGGGCTGGTTTCAAATTTGCTTTATCCTTATCTGGCTCCCGGCGGCGTTGGGCCACCGGAGATTTTGCTCTACAAGCTGCGGGAGAAATGGCACAAAGGAGAGAGCAAAGAGGAAGAGCAAGAGCGGGAGTAGGAGTAAGAGGAGGGCGAGGAGGACGGGCAGGACCAAAAGCAACAGCAGGCGACGCGCTGAATTGTTTTGCGCAGCCTGAGCAAGTGGGAACAATCGAACATGCCAGAACTACGCAAGGATCCAATTGTAGGCCGGTGGGTCATTATCGCCACGGAACGCGGGAAACGGCCGAGCGATTTCGTGCCGCAGCCCATCGAGCTGCCGGACCCGGCCAAGAACCCCTTTGCCGAAGGCAACGAGCACATGACGCCGCCGGAGATCTTCGCGTTCCGCGACCCGAAGAGCAAACCGAACGGCCCCGGCTGGCAGGTCCGGGTGGTGCCGAACAAGTTCCCCGTGCTGCGCATCGAGGGCGAACTCGACAAGGAAGGGCAGGGGATCTACGACAAGATGAACGGCGTCGGCGCCCACGAGGTCGTCATCGAAACGCCGAACCCGAACCTGCAACTCGAACAGCAGTCGGTGGAGAACGTCGCCCGCATCATCGAGACGTACAAGGTCCGCATCACCGATCTGCTGCGGGATTCGCGGTTCCGTTACATCCTGATCTTTAAAAATTTCGGCAAACAGGCGGGCGCGACCATCGGGCATCCGCATTCCCAGTTGATCGCCACGCCGGTCACGCCGAAACGGTTGAAGGAAAAACTGGTCGGCGCGATGCAGTACTTCGCGTACAAGGACCGCAGCATTTTCGAGGACATTCTCAAGCAGGAACTGAAGGAAGGCGTGCGGTTGGTGTACGAGAACGCCGGCTTCGTGTCCTATTGCCCGTTCGCGTCGCGGTTCCCGTTCGAGGTGACGATCACCCCGCGGCGGCAGTCGGCGTATTTCGCCGAGATTCATCCCGACGAAATCCTGCTGCTGGCGGACGCGCTGAAGGTCACGCTGCTGAAGCTGGCCAAGGCGTTGAACCAGCCGCAATACAATTACATCATCAGCACCGCCCCGGCCCGGTACGCGCACCACGGGTACTGGTCCACCATCGACCTCGATTTCCGTTGGCACATCGAAATCCTGCCACGGCTCACGCTCATCGCCGGGTTCGAAGTCGGCACCGGCTTCTACATCAACCCGACGTCTCCCGAGGAAGCGGCCAAGTATCTGCGGGAAATACCGGTGTAAGCGGAAAATCCGAAGCACGAATCTCGAAATTCGAAGTAAATTCGAATGCGGAAAATCCAAATCGGCATGGTCGTTGGCAGGGGCGCGGGGTGTCGCGTCCGTGTCGTTGGTAGGGACACGCTCCAGCGTGTCCAGGCCGCGCCGGAGCGCGGCTCTACCGGGCCCAGGCCTTCGGATTTCGAATTTCGAATTTCGGATTTCGAATTTCCTCCCCGGGGTGGCTGATGCCTCTTCACGTCGCCTTTCTCTGGCACATGCACCAGCCGTACTACGTGGACCCGGTCCACCGCACGGCGTTGATGCCCTGGGTGCGGCTGCACGCGACCAAGGGGTATCTGGACATGATCTGGCTGGTGGACCAGTTCCCCGAGTTCCACTGCACCTTTAATATGACGCCGGTGCTGGTGAAGCAGATCCAGGAGTTGGCCAACGGCGAGGTGCGCGACCTGTGGCACGACCTGGCCGTACCGGCGCCCGAGGTCCTGACCCCGGTCCAACGGGCCGGCCTGCTCGAACACTTTTTCAAGGCGAACGTCGACAACATGGTCAAGCCGTACCCGCGGTACTGGGCCCTGCTGCAGAAACGCGGGCTGCGGACCGCCAAGGTCAACCTCGAACAGGTCGCCGCCGGATTCACCGACGAGGAATTGCGCGACCTGCAGGTGTGGTTCAATCTCACCTGGTTCGGCTACGCCGCCGAACGGTTGTATCCCGAAATCGCCGAGCTGAAACGGAAAGGCCGCGGATTCAGCGAGGACGACAAACAGGCGGTGTTCAACCAGCAACACCGGATCCTGACGACCGTGCTCGGCGACTACAAGCGGCTGGCCGACCGCGGCCAGATCGAGCTGAGCACCACGCCGTTCTTTCACCCGATCCTGCCGCTGGTCTATAACACCGAGTTCGCCCGCCGCTGCATGCCGGGCCGCGACCTGCCCCCGCCGTTTTCCCGGCCCGAGGACGTCAAGGCCCAGTTGGCCATGGCCCGGGATTCCCACGCTCAGGTCTTCGGCGTGCCCCCGAAAGGCATCTGGCCGTCCGAAGGCTCGGTCTGCCCCGAACTGATCCCGATCCTGCAGGAGCTCGGCTACCAGTGGTTTGCCACCGACGAGGAGAATCTGTGGCGGAGCCTCGCGGGCGCGCATTCGAGCGGGGGACCCGGCCGGGCCGCGCTGTTCCAGGGGTATCGGGCCCAGTTCGGCGACGCCGGCGCCTGTCTCGCATTTCGCGAACGCGGCCTGAGCGATTTCATCGGGTTCACCGCCGCCCGCAACGAAGCGCCGCGCGCGGCCGATTTCATGGTCGGCCAACTCGAGGAGATCGGCCGCACCACGGGCGCCGATTCGAAGGCGGCGCTGTGCGCGGTGATCCTCGACGGCGAGAACGCCTGGGAGAATTTCGCCGACGGCGGCCAGGAATTTTTGCGGGAACTGTACCGGCGGCTGTCGTCGCATCCGCTGATCCGGCCGACGACGTTCCACAACTATTTCACGGCCCACCCGCCGACGGCCATCCTCAGCACGCTGCACACGGGCTCGTGGATCCACGCCGACTTCGATATTTGGATCGGGGACCCCGAGGAGAACCGCGCCTGGGAGTTGCTCGGCCAGACCCGCGATTTTCTCCAGGCGCTGGTCGACCGCGGAGGGATCACCGCGGAACGGCGCTTGAAAGCCCTCCAGGAGATCTATGCCGCCGAGGGAAGCGACTGGTTCTGGTGGTACGGCGGCGATTTCGTGACCGAAAACGACGTGATCTTCGACGAACTCTTCCGCACGCATCTCCAGAACGTTTACCGCATCGCCGGCGCACCGATCCCCGAGGCGCTGAAAACCAGCATCTGCCGCGGCGAAATCACCCGGGAAATCACCCAGCCGACCGGCCTGATCACGCCGAAGATCGACGGGCTCGTTACCTCCTATTATGAATGGACGGGCGCCGGCGTCTACGAGGCGGGACGCAACCTGGTGGCCATGTACCAGAGCGAACGCTGCGTCGACGCCATCCAGTTCGGCGCCGACCTCGGCAATTTCTATCTGCGCATCGATTTCCGGAAGGGCGTCGAACTGCCCCAGCAAGCGGCGTTGCGGGTCAATTTCGTCGATCCGACTCAGCGGGCGGTGGTTGTGCCGAAACTGGCGCGTCCCGTCACCCGGGCCGAGCTCTGGGTGACCCATCCCGATTCCGCCCGCCGCAAACTCGCCGACGTGATGTCCATCCGCTTCGACCAGATCCTCGAACTGGGCGTTCCGCTGACCGATCTGGGTTGGAAGAAACGCGAGCCGGCCTCTTTTTTCGTCCAATTGCTCGATCGAGAGGTGGAACTGGAACGGCATCCCGACGTGGGGACGCTGAGCCTGACGGTTCCCGACGACGTTTTCGCCGCCGAGAATTGGTGGGTGTGACCGACCATCGCCCCTTGGTAGAGACCCGCGGCCGTTGGTAGGGACACGCTGTGTTGTTGGTAGGGACGGGCTCCGGCCCGTCCAGGCCGCGCTGGAGCCACGCCAAAGGCGTGGCAAGCGCAGCCCTACCAAATTGCTGGGAAAATGTGGATGCGCTATACTCTCGGCGTGTGAGAACGACGCTGGTGGTTCTCGGGTTGGTCTTATTCGGCACGCGCGGCTTCGGGGCTTGTCCGTGCAAAGCCGAGCCGTGCCTTGGCAACGGCAGCAACTATTTCCAGGAGTTTATCGACAACAGTTGTCCGTTCCCGCCCAATCTGCTCAAGGTCGAATGGAACGGCATTTTCGGTTCCCAGACCGCCTGGTTGCCCTCGGTCTCCCAAGGCTCCTGGCGCACGAATCTCCTGGGCGTTAGCTGGGAAGCCAGCCGCGTTACCGATGGTCCGGCGACCGGGCATTGGACGGTGCGGTGGAAAATCGGAGGCGCCTCCGATTTCCAGAGCGCTTCGCCGGGGTCGACTTCGAATTGCCAGGCAGCCGTGTCCTGGAGCGATCCGCACGGGAGTTGGTCCGTCATGCCGTGCGACTGGGTGAAGCCAAGCTGCCAGTTGCTGGCCTCGAGCAATTACGTATCAACCGTCGAGTTCATCGGTTTGGTGGATCCCTGCGGGTCTCCCATCCTCGGACAACGGGGAACCTCGGGACCGCAGCCGTTTGAGTATGGCCAGTGGACGCCCATTTCCAATCGGACGGACGGCGGCTCGCTGTTCGTCGAGGTGAATTGTCCGGATGGGGTGGGCGACCACGTCACCGTCACCTTGGTGGGTGAACCGCCCGCGATCTGTTCCGCGACGGATCCCGACCGCAGCGGGCGGTTTGTGGCGCTCTATTCTTCGCCGGTTGTGCTCACAAACGTCGGCACCAGCATCGCCGGGATGATCCTTACCAATAATATGTGTGGCACCGTCGGATGCGATTTCGATTGGTGGGGTAGGGGTGGTTACGCAGTGATTCGGTTGCAGCCGACCACGGACCGGTAGGGCTGCGCTTGCCACGCCTTTGGCGTGGCTCCGGCGCAGCCTGGACGGGCCGGAACCCGTCCCTACCAACGGCCGGAACCCGTCCCTAACAACAACTGCCGGTTAGGGCACGACCCGGACGCGGTAGGGGCGCGACGCCATCGGTATTGCCGCCAATTGGGCGGTATCGGTAAACGGGTAGGGGCCGTACCAGTCGATCGTCAGCGGTCCCCCGAGCGTCCCCACCACAAAGTCCGTCGCGCTCTCCAGGTCGAGATAAGTCCCCTCGCCGCCGGCGGACAACACCCAAGACGGGTCGGTAAAGATCCCCAGTTGCGTGGCTTCCCCCGCAGTAGGCCGATCAATGGCCACAAGGTACATCTGCCGGCCAATAAAATCGTCCCCATACCTCTGCACGTCCCACGTGGCCTCGGCGCCCGTGCCATCCCCGACCATGAACGGCACACCGCAGGGGCTAAAAGCCGCCAGAATCGCCCCGATGTTGCCAACGTTGAAGTTCGATTTGATCGTCGGCTCGTCCATGCTGAAGGCGCCGAACATCACCAGGTTGCTTACCGGCAGCGCATTGCCATAGGCACCGGCCAGCCCGCGCGTGTCCCAGGCCGTCACTTCAACGGTCAACTGCGTCGACGAGGATTGACCGCCCCCACTGGGAAGCGTGATCGGGCCCGAATCGGCCGGTCCCGGACGCGTCAACGCTCCGGGCACGAGGAAGTTGGTGGTCGATTCCCCCGAGCCGCCCGCCGTGATCGGGGGGCTGATGTCGAAGAACACGTTCGTGTAGCCAGGCGCGGCCGTCCGAATGCTGCCCTGCAGAAAGTAGGTGTGGCTTGCCACGCACGACCACATCACCCGCAGGTTCGCTCCCTCCCGCGACAGCGACGTGATTCGGAACACCGAGGCCCGGTTGGTCGGGTCCAGTCCGGCTTCGAACTTGAACAGGTTGTCCTGACCCGTCCCGTCGGCGTCGGCCGTCGGTTGCGCCGCCGGGGCGGAGATACTGCTGAAATACCGCATCTGCCAGAGTTGGAACGGCGACAAGTTGTTCACGTCCTGGACCGTGAGATTGACGTAGCGCGTGATCAAACCGCCGGCGAGCGTGTCGGAGAACCTGATGTTGTCCGTGTAGTTGCTCACGGACAGGGATGTGGCCGCGGAATTGAGGAAGGCGGTGATATTGGTGCTGGCGCCGGCGGCGAGAACCCCGTTGGTCGCCGATAGGCTGATCCAACTCCCATCATGACTCACGCCCCAGTGGAGTGCCAGCGAGTTGGTGTTGCTGAGAGTGTAGACCATTTGGCTGGCAGGACCGAACGGCCCACCCGGGAATCCGATGCTGGCGAAGGCATTGGTCGGCGTCACACCGAAATGCAGCTGAGGGAAGAAATAGTCGGCGAACACGCAGTAGTGATCGGACGAGTCGTAGCTGTCGTAGTAGCCATTGTACAGCCCGTGGTTCGACCAGGCCCGGCTGTCGAAGACGTATCCCGTGGCCGGGGCGAGCCGGTTGGTCGCGGCCAGCATGTAATCGTAGCGGGACGACGGCATTACCCAATAGTACGTGCAACACGTCCCGTACACGGCGTCGAGTGTGATCGGTCTGAACTCCACCAGGTGGCCGTCCTCGCGGATGGTGGTGATCGGATGATAATCGGTCGTGAGCGTGCAATCGGGGTTGTCCTCGTCCTCGTTCCAATCGCCGCCGAAGATGTAGGGAAGTGTATTCGTCGATGCCCACGCGCTGATGTTATCGGCATCGAACTGCGCCTCGTACTGCCGTCGACTGCAACTGTCGCGGTCGTTACAGCATTTGAGATGGGCCTGGAAGACCTGCAACGCTTTGCCGTCCGCAAGTTGCACGGTAAAAGCGTGCAGACCGCGCAAGCCGTCGCCGTAGGTCACCTCATTGGAGATGGGAAATCGGCTGATGGCGGCGTTGCGTTCGTACCCGTCGCTCGCCGGGGACACGGCCACGAAAAACGTCTGCGTAGCGAGGTAGGGGACACTGTTCGTTGCCCAATCGATCAGTGCGGCCTCATTGTCCCCCGGGCCCTGAATGCGCGCGTCGATCTCGTTAAACAGCAGGATGTCGGGTTGGTTGTAGCTGACGATGCGCGCAATGGCCAGGGCCGCCACGGTGGTGTTGCTGGCCAGACGACCGAGGTTGCCTTCGATGTTCCATTGCATCACCCGGACCGTTTGGCCGGCCGTCGGCATCAGGCTGACCACATTGCTGTAGGCCGAGTTCCCGCTGGCATTGTACGCGCGGACCCGGTACCAGTAGATCGTGTTGGAGGTGCGGCCCCCATCCACATACGTCGTCACGCCGTACCCGACCGTCCCGATCTGCGACCATGTTCCCGGATTTCCGCCGCTGTCCGGTGCGCGCTCGATCTTGAATCCCGTCTCGATGATGGAGGTGTCCTGCCAAGAAAGCCCGACACTCGTCGGCGAGTCCACGGCAGCCGCCAGACTGCTCGGTGGACCCGGTACCGGCAACTGCGCCTGCACCACGAGGGGCAGAGAGAAGACCAGCAACGTGAGCGCGAACACGAGAGAGCGCGCCGAGAACCGCCACAGCTGTCCATGGCCGCCCACAAAAAAGGTAGGGGACTCGCCTCCGAAAGTGAACGTCGTGCGGCCACCTTGGTAGCCAATACGTACTCCTGACCCTAGTCCGTCGATTGCGTCTTTCTCCCTCGATCCCATTAAAGCATACTGGCCGAGAAAAGTCGAGATTAGGATTCTGCGTGTGAGAGGCCGCATTATTCGTCAACAGCAGGCGGTTTAATGGGTCCGGCGGCCAGGTTCGGACCATCCCGGGCCGCCTCATGACTAGACATAACATATATTGTGCGACGTTACGGATGCGCCTTTGATTGGCCTCGTCTGGCTCGTGATGAGTTTTTGATGTCGGTTCCCGTCTCTGCGCAAACAACCCGCCTTGTGCGAGAGCACAGTCTCGAGCGACCACCCATTCTTGGAACACCCCGCCCTCAACGCGCGGCAAGTTAGTCGATCAACCCGAACCGCCTGGAGAACGGCCAATAGACGAGCACAGCCCTGCCAATCAGGTCCTTCTCGGGAAACGATCCCCAGTACCGGCAGTCGAGGCTGCTTCGGCTGTTGTCGCCCAAGACGAAGAGATGATGCGCGGGAACGGGATACACGTCCCGGGAGTCTTCGATGTAGGGTCGAGGATATTCGTAACTCGGGATGGCGAACACGTAGCCGTTGTAACCATCGGCCAGCGAATAGATGCGCGTGAACGCCTCGCGCTGGTCGAGGATCTGGTCGTTGACCAATACGTGCGGCGGTTCGATCCGGATCCGGTCGTTGGGGAGACCAATCAGTCGTTTGATGTAGAATTTCCCGCGAGAACCAGGCGGCAGGTCCGTGATGCTTTCCGTGTCGAACACGACGACCTCGCCGCGGCGGGGTTTACGGAAGTGATAACTGAACCGGTCGACAAAGATATGATCGCCACGGTCGCGGTAGCCATACCTCTCGTAAATTCTTCCCTCGAACAGGATTCCCGCCAGGCGGGCCAGAATCGAGGGTGATCCGTCGGCGTACGGGAGCGGCGGCAGCGGTTCGGGCGGATACACGCCGTACAGCGTTGGCTGCATCGAGCCGGTGGGAATCTTGAACGGTTGGACGAAAAACGTCCGGATCGCCATCACCAGAATGCCGACGACCAGGAGCATCTCGACGTTCTCGCGCCAGCCCGGGTGCTTCGGGGCGGGCAGCGCGCGCCCGATCTTCTGCTCGAGTTTATCGGCCAGTGACGCCGCAGCGGTCGCCGAGCGCGCGCCGACTGCCTGGCGCAGTTCGTTGATCCCCGCGGTGATGGCCGAAGCGTGTGCGTCGGACACCATGTCGCGGTTGATTCGCAGCCATTTTTCGGACCCGCGAAGAACCTCGCGGGCGTATTTCAAGGTCCGGCGGTCTTTCCAACTGATCATCGGTCGCTCCCCTACCCCGCTTTCAGCACCGAGATGAATGCTTCCTGCGGGATGTTGACTTTGCCGACGGCTTTCATGCGTTTCTTGCCTTCTTTTTGTTTTTCCCAGAGCTTGCGTTTGCGGGTGATGTCGCCGCCGTAGCATTTTGCCGTGACGTTTTTCGCCAGGGCCTTCACGGTCTCGCGGGCAATGATTTTCCCGCCAATGGCCGCCTGGATCGCCACCTGAAACATCTGATGCGGGATAACCTCTTTCAGCTTCAACGCCAACGCCCGGCCGCGCGTCTCGGCTTTGCCGCGGTGGACGATGCTGGAGAACGCGTCGACGGGCTCGCCGTTGACGAGGATATCGAGCTTCACGAGGTCCCCCTCGCGATAACCGTGCGGCTCGTAGTCCATCGAACCGTAGCCGCGGGTGACGCTTTTGATCTTGTCGTGAAAATCCACCAGGATTTCGTTGAGCGGCAGTTGGGCGGTCAACATCACGCGGTGCGTGTCGATGGAATCGGTCTTGGCGACGGCGCCGCGCTTGTCCATGACCAGTTGGAGCATGTCGCCGATGTTTTCGTTCGGACAAATAATGAACGCCTTGACGTACGGCTCCTCGATGTGGTCGATTTTCGACGGGTCGGGCAGGTAGACCGGGTTGTCCACCTCGAGCACGGCGCCATCGGTCTGCAGCACCCGGTAGATCACGCTCGGGTACGTGGCGATGATGTCCATGCCGAATTGCCGCCGCAATCGTTCCTGCACGATCTCCATGTGCAGCAGTCCGAGGAACCCGCACCGAAAACCGAACCCGAGCGCCGCCGAACTCTCGGCCTGGTATTGAAACGCCGAATCGTTGAGCTGGAGCTTTGCCAGCGCCGCCTTCAAATGCTCGTAGTCCGCCGAATCAATCGGGTACAACCCGCTGAACACGAGCGGGTGCGCCTGCTGAAACCCCGGCCACGGCCGGCTGGCTGGCTGACGGGCGTCGGTCATCGTGTCGCCGATCTTCACCTCGGCGGTCGACTTGATGTTGGCGATCACGTAACCGACCTCTCCCGCCCCGAGCCGGTCCCGCGCCAGCGGTTTGGGGGTGAACACGCCGACTTCCTTGACCTCGTGCCGGGTACCCGTGCCCATCAATTGGACCATCATGCCCGGGGCGATTTCGCCGCCAAACACCCGCATGTGCGTCACCACGCCGCGGTAGGTGTCGAACACCGAATCGAACACCAGCGCCTGCAGCGCCTTTTCCGCCGACAACTTCGGTGCCGGGATGCGCTCGACAATCGCGTGCAGGATCTCAGTGATGCCCGCGCCGGTTTTCGCGCTCGCCAGGATCGCCCCGTCGGCGGGAATGGCGAGGATCTCTTCCAGTTGGCGCTTCGTCTCCTCGACGTTGGCGTTGGGCAGATCGATCTTGTTGATGATCGGGACGATCGTCAGGTTCAGCCGCGCCGCCAGATGCACGTTGGCGACCGTTTGCGCCTCGACGCCCTGCGCGGCGTCCACGACCAGCAACGCCCCGTCGCAGGCCGCCAGGCTGCGCGACACTTCGTACGTGAAATCCACGTGGCCCGGCGTGTCGATAAGATTGAACTCATAGGTCTGGCCGTCCTCGGCGCGGTGGGACATGGTCACCGGATGCGCCTTGATCGTGATGCCGCGTTCGCGCTCGAGGTCCATCGAATCCAGCACCTGCTCGCGCATCTCGCGCTTCGGCAACGCGCCCGTCGCCTCCAACAACCGGTCCGACAAGGTCGTCTTGCCGTGATCGATGTGCGCGATGATGCAGAAATTCCGTATGTGACCCAAATCCATGAAACACGCACTCTACCAACCTTTCGCCGGTTTGGGTAGTCCCCTTCCCCGGTATAAATCGTCCCGCTGGGGGAGTCGTCGGGACGACGCAGCTACGGCACCGCCAAGCGTGGCGTCAGTTCTCGGATGCGCCCACAACTCGCCGGTCCGACCATTTCAGCTTGATTGGGCACCCTCTGGCTCCCTACAGTTCTGTGATTAACATTCGACGCCATGGCTGGATTCTCGTAATCGCCGTCGTTTATTTCGCGGCGCTTTCGGCCACGCTCACCTACAAGCGTATCTACCTGTTGAATGACTGGCCGTTCGACCAGGCGCACATGATCCAGCAATTCCACAACTGGCGGAGCGGCTATCCCAAAGTCACCATTCAACCCGGGGATCTCCGATCCGGTCCCACGGGCGAGCAGCCCTTTCACGACAATCATACGCATCGAATCTACGCGGTGTTCCGGGTGTTCTATCGGATCTGGCCGTACCCGGAGACCTTGATCCTCATGTATGCGCTTCTGGTTTCCCTGTCGGTCGTCACGTTGCATCTGTTCCTCGGCCGGCTCTCGCTGCGTCCGCTCACGATGTTCGGGCTCGAATTGTGTTGGATGCTTTATCCTCTCCAGCAGAAGGTGGCGGTCTACACCTTCGCCAGTCCCCTCGCCATGTCGGGGACGTTCTACTTTTTCTACCTGTATCTTCTTAGCCGGGACTCTCCGTTTGCGATTCTCGGTTGCCTGGGACTTCTCCTGCCTCGCGAGGAGACGATCTTCATGATTCTGCCAACCTTCCTCTTGTTGCCGCGGAAGTGGAAGACGTTGCTCTGGCATTCCGCCTGTATGATTCCGTTCTTTGTTTTTGCCAAGCACGGGACCGGCAATCCATTCGCGTATGCCGCCGCCGCGTTTCATCCCCTGTTCATCGCCAACTTCCTGCTGACCCAAACCGTGTTGTGGGCGCTGGCGCTCGTCAACCCTCTGGCCCTGCTGATCGCCGCGGGGTTCATGCTCGCCATCATCGGCGTGGGCGGCGAGGTCTACTTCTGGTTCCCTTATGATTATGTGGGCGGCGCGTTCACGTCCCGCGGGGACTTTTATTACTACGGGCTGATCACGCCGCTGCTGATGGCCGCCGTTGCGCTCGGCGTTGCCCGACTCAAACCCCACCAGACCCGGCGTCTCTACGTCAGCCTGGCGCTGTTGCTGGTTCCTGGAGTCGCTTATGGACTGTGCCAACTCAGATATCTGGCCCGCTCCCGGTCCGAGGCGCAGGAGATCCAGGCGTTCAAACGAGCCATGGTGCCCAAGACGGCCGCGGTGGTGACCGACTACGCCCTTTCGGCCACGTTTGCGAACCGCGACCAGATCTACGTCTATCTCCAGCCGCCGAAAGGGGTTACTCCCGAGCAGGTTTTCTCCCGGGCGGACGTCGCCGTCATTCCGAAGGTTCACACCGTCAAGATCGAAGCCCTGTTCCTACGGCCGTCGCCGCAGACGTGGGTGCTCGTCGGGACGTCTCCGAACTACGTCTTTTACAGGAAACAGACGTGGTCCGGCGCGGCCACAGCCCGCCCGGTCCACTGACCGACTGATTGGATTGGCAATCGGCCGTCTGCGTCAACGCCCGAGCTTCAGCGCCAGGCTCTTGCCGTGTTCGAGCAATTTCTTCACGCGGTCGGCCGTCGCCGCCTCGCTGTAAATGCGAATGATCGGCTCGGTCCCGGAGGTGCGGAACATCAACCACGAGTCGTCCTTGGCAATGTATTTCACGCCGTCCGAATCGTTCGTCCGGGCCAAGGGGACACCGACCAGTTGCCGGGGCGGCTGGCTGCGCAAGGTCTCGATGAGTTGCTCGCGTTTCTCCAACGGAAACGGCATGTCGATGCGGTCATACTCGCTCGTCCCGAATTCGTTCTGCAGGTCGCGGACGATTCGGCTCAGCGGCTTCTTCATGACGGCCAGCATCTCCAACAACATCAGGCTCGCCACGATGCCGTCACGCTCGGGAATGTGACCGTGGAACCCGATGCCGCCGCTCTCTTCGCCGCCGATGAGCACGTCGCGCTCCCGCATCTGCTCGCAGATGTACTTGAATCCCACGGGAACCTCGACGCATTTGAGCCCGGCCTTCTCGCAGATCCGGTCAATGAGGACCGTACAATTGGTCGATTTCACCACCACGCCGGTCTTCTCCTCGCGATTCCGGAGCAAATGCAGCAGCAACACGGCGATCACGAGTTGTATCGACACGTACCGGCCATGGTCGTCCACCACTCCCACGCGGTCGGCGTCGCCGTCCGTGGCCAGGCCAATGGCGGCCCGGGATTTCTTTACCGCGTCGCACAGTGGGCCGAGGTTTTTCCCGATCGGTTCGGGGTTCATCCCACCGAACAACGGATCCCGGTTGGCGCGGATCGTGGTCACGGGGGCGCGGCCGGCCCGGCGGCTTGTCCCCCCCAACATCTCCTCCAGTACGCGGCTGCCGCAGCCGTGCATCGAGTCGACAATCACATGCAGTTTGGCGTCCTGGATCCTCTTGAAATCGACGATTTTCCTGGCGGCGGCCTCGTGCGCCGGGCACGGGTCGTAGATCTCGATGCGGTGGTTCTTCACCCCCTCGTCGAAATCGACCGTGCGGACGGGCGATTGATCGACCCGGGCTTCGACTTGCCCGCAAATCTGGGGATCGGCCGGCCCGGCGTAATGGGCTTTCAGTTTGTATCCGTTGAACCGGGGCGGATTGTGGCTGGCGGTAATCATCACCGCCCCGCACAGCTTGCGGTCGCGCACGGCGAACGTGACCGCCGGCGTCGGCGCCGCGAGGGGCGGATACAGCGCCTGGATGCCGTTGGCCGCCAAGACCTCGCAGACCAGCTTCGCGTAGGTCTCCGACAGGAACCGATTGTCGTAGCCGACGATGGCTGCCCGCTGCGTGCCCACGAATGAGTTCCAATAATCGGCGGTCGCCTGCGCCACCCGCCGCACGTTCTCGAACGTAAAATCCTCGGCAATGACGCCCCGCCAGCCGTCGGTGCCGAACTTAATCTGTGTCGTCTGCATTGCGCCTCAATTCTTCAATCGCCCCCGCCAGGTCGAGCGTCTTGTGTCGGAACAACGAATTGCCGGCCACCAGCACGTCGGCGCCGTTCTTGACGCAGAGCCGTCCGGTTTGGGGATCAACGCCGCCGTCGGCTTCGAAATGGATGTCGCGCCGGCTTCGTTCCACCAGGGCCCGGCCCTCCCGAAACTTCGGCAGTACTTCGCCGATGAACTTCTGGCCGCCGAACCCCGGCCACACGGTCATCACCAGGATCACATCGATCTGCCCCAGATACGGCTCGACGGCGCCGATCGGCGTCAAGGGATTAACCGCCAATCCGCGCTGACAGCCCAGCTTTTCGATGAACCGCAGGGTGTCGGCAATCTTGCTGTCGGCCGTTTGCTCGAAGACGGCCCGGCCCTCGGTGCCGGCCTGCTTGTTGCCGAGTGATTCGACGTGGATCGTCAGCCTCGTCGCGCCCGCCCGCGCGAACATCTCCGCGTACCGGTCGGGCCGTTCGATCATCAGGTGCACGTCCAGCGGGAGCTTCGTCGCTTTGCGTAAGGCCGCGATCGTGTCGGGTCCGAACGTGAGGTTGGGCACAAACTGCCCGTCCATCACGTCGCAATGCAGCCAGTCTCCCCCACCCTGCTCCGCCCGCTGGGCCTCGCGGGCGAAGTTGCCGAAATCGCCCGCCAGAATCGACGGTGCAATGATAATGTTTGTCTTAGCCATTACTGGAAATCCCGTGGTGCGTCACCCTGAGCCGGCCCGCCCTGAGCCAGTCGAACGGGTCGAAGGGTCTCACACCAAACGTCCAGAGTTTCTTCGCGGAGTTTACACTGAGCGTAGTCGAAGTGCTCGGAATGACAAGCAAGAAAAATCACTCCTTGATCCTTTGAATCAATTCAATCTCGTAACCTTCGGGGGCGTCGACGAAGGCAAAGATCATCCCCGGTGCTTGGGTCGGGCCATCGGAAAGTTTCACGCCCTTCTTTTCCAATTGTCTGGCGAACGCTTCCAAATCGTCCACTTCAAACGCCAGATGCGTCAGATCCACCGGCACCTGCACCGGCCCGCTGGCCGGATAACAGCACAATTCGATTTCCTCCCCGCCCTCGGGGGCCTTCAGAAACACCAGTTCCGAACCGCGCGGCGATTTGAACCGCTCGGTTTCCTTCAGACCCAGGACGTCGCGGTAGAACGCGACGGCCTTTTCCAGGTCGTTGACCCGATAGCGCGTGTGCAGAAGCTTCCGAATTTTCGCCATGCTGCCTCTTGATGCTGGTTTCTGGATTCTAGATTCTGGATGCTGGTTCCTCGATACTCGATGCTGGATGCTAGATACTGGATTCTGGATACTCGATACAGCATGAACTACTTCTCAGTAGCGATGTCCGTTTTCGTCCGCTCGGATGAATTTGTTTAGCTTGCGTCCGAGTTCGTTGCCTCGGGCCAGCAACTCGTCCGATTCCGCGGCCAGTTCCCCGTGACAATCGCGCACGTATCGCAACCATCCGGTTGTTTCGTCGCAAGAGGCCAGCAACGACTAGGTAGTGGACGAATTCCTGTTTATATCTGTGCCTGCCGTATCCCTCAGCGAGGTTTGCCGAAATCGACTTGCTTGCCCGCCGCAACTGAAGCGTAAACTTGTGCAACATCACGGCGACCGAATGCGCCAACTCATACACCTCCAAATCACGATACGATCCACTCATCTCACCATCCTCCATCCCGCATCCAGTATCCAGCAACTAGTGCTCCGTCACCGTTCATCAGAAGCGTGTGGGGAGGGCGAAGTTTGCCCGCCTCTAGCGGCGCCACAGGCGACCAAGGCTCCTGCTGAGCCGCGGCGTTGACGGAGAAAACGGTCGGCTCGCCGGGAGGCTCGCCCTCCCAATCAAGGTTGACCGGGCACTAGCAACCAGTATCCAGCATCTAGCATCCAGTATCCAGCTACTGCTCTTCGACCGGGAACGGTCCCTCGGAACCGTATTTCTGTTCGTACCAATACGCCGCTGCCGCCAACAACAGAATGGCGGCCAGGAACAATGCAAATGGGAGCAATAGCTTCCGCATTGCGTCTCAGTGTAGTGAAAAGCGGCACGCAGGACAAGTGCTCCGCGTCCGCGGCCGCGCTGTCTCCCATCACTTCCGACCTTGCGCTGGCTAGGGGAACCATTAGACTTCAGCGCCATGTTGATTGATTACCACATGCACACCCGACTGACGGACGGCGTCGGCGAGCCGGTCGAATACGCCCGCGTAGCCGTCGAACGCGGCCTCGACGAAATTGGCTGCGCCGATCACGCCCCGCTGGCCGGTCTCGAGACTGACTGGCACATGAAAAAGTCGGACCTGGAAACGTACGTCGGCTGGGTGTGCGAGGCCCAAAAGAAATTCCCCAAACTCCACGTCAAGCTGGGATTGGAAGTCGATTTCATGCCCGGCTGCGAGACCTGGGTGCGCGAGTTGGCCGCGCTGTATCCGTGGGATTTCTTCCTCGGCAGCGTCCATTTTATCGGCGAGTTCGCCGTCGACGGCCGCGCCGAAGACTGGCGGAACGAAGACGTGGACGCCCGGTGGCGGGAGTACTTCGAGTTGTGGAAACAGGCGGCCCGCTCCCGGCTGTTCGATTCCCTCGCCCACCCCGATCTGCCCAAGAAATTCGGTTTCCGCCCGAAGGTGGATTTTGCGCCCGTGTACGAAGACGCGTTGCGGGCGGTGGCCGACTCCGCGGTGGCCATCGAAGTGAGCACGGCCGGACTACGCAAGCCGTGCAAAGAAATCTATCCCGGCAAACAGTTCCTGGGAATCGCCCAACGGCTGAACGTGCCGATCACCCTCGGCAGCGATGCGCACGTGCCGCAGGACGTCGGACAGGATTTTGACCGGGCCGTGGCGTTGGCCCGGTCGTGTGGTTACGACAAGGTTTGCCGGTTCACGCTGCGGAAGCGCGAGTTGGTGAAGTTGTAGGATTGAAGTACGGTAGGGCCGCGCTCCAGCGCGGCCATGTGGACGCGGTGGACCGCAGTCCCTACCAGACGACCACGCGTTCCCACCGACGCTATTATTTCGTGGCGGCGAGCACCGCGTCGAACGCCTTGGAATCGTTCACCGCGAGGTCGGCGAGCGTTTTGCGGTCGAGGGCGATATTGGCCTTCTTGAGCGCCGCAATGAACCGGCTGTAGGTGACGCCCTGCGCGCGGCAGGCGGCATTGATCCGTTGGTTCCACAGCGCGCGGTAATCGGCTTTCTTGTCCTTGCGGTGCGCGAAACTGTAGGTCAGGCCGTGCCAGACGGCGTTCTTGGCGTAGCGGAACTTTTTGCTGCGCCAGCCGCGGTAGCCTTTGCTGGCTTGCAGCATCCGCTTGCGACGGCGCCAACTGGCGGGGGCATTGGTGGCTCTGGGCATGTGAAAACCTCGAAATGGTTAATGGTTGATGGTCACGGGCAATTACCCGCGGTGGCCGAACGGCAGCACGTCGGTAATGTGATGTTCGTGCGTCTCGCTGACCGGTTTGGTCCGGCCCAGCCGGCGCTTGTGCTTCGAGGACTTGTGTCCCAGCAGGTGCCGCTTGCCGGCGCCGTAGCGCATCACCTTGCCCGTCGCCGTGATCTTGAACCGTTTTTGGGCCGCCTTCTTGGTCTTGGCCGATTTCCACCGTGGCATGTGCCGTTTCCTTCCCGGAATCCTAGTCCTCGTGTTCGTTGTTGTCGTGTTGCGGCTCGCCGTGTTTCTTCCCGGCGCCGCGCATCGGCGACAGCATCATCGTGATGCTGCGGCCCATCAGTCGGGGCATCACTTCGGCCCGGCCGCAGCTCTGTACGTCCTCAATCACCTTGTGCATCAGTTTGTCGCCAAACTCGGGATGCGCGTTCTCGCGGCCCCGCAGCATCATCGTCACTTTCACCTTCATCCCCTCGTTGAGGAAGTCCCGCATGTGATTCAGCTTCGTCTCGTAATCGTGCGGGTCGATGTTGAGCCGAATCTTGATTTCCTTCAGCTTGGTCGCGTGCTGATGTTTGCGGGCCTCGCGTTCCCGTTTTTCCTGCTCGTACTTGTACTTCCCGAAGTCGACGATCCGGCAAACGGGCGGGGTCGCGTTGGGCGCCACTTCGACCAAATCGTAACCACCTTGCTGGGCCGCCGCCAGCGCCCGGCTAGTGGGTAGAATTCCCAGCTGTTTTCCGTCAAAGTCTATCACCCGCACTTCGCGGGCGCGAATCTTCTGGTTGACACGGACAAATTGTTGAATTTGTGCGACCTCCTGTTGACCCTCTGCGGGTTAGATTCGTTGGCTGATGTTGCTCACCATTCTCGTTGTCCAAGCGCGTCGCGTGCCACCGGCGGCTTCCGTTTTCGAGACGCCGATGCCGACGCGGATGGCCCGTTCTTTTACGGCTTTTTGCCCGCCAATGCAACAGTCTTTTTGGCGTGCGGGGCCACTCACGGCCGACGGGCCTTGATCGCCTGCAGGATGTCAGACACCACTTCCGCGCGTGGTTTCGCGCCGAGATCGCCTTTGCCGTGGACGCGGACGCTGATGGCGTTCGCCGCCACGTCGCGCGGACCAACGACGAGCATGGTGTGGACTTTCGCTTTCTCGGCGCTCTGGATCTTGCCGTTGATCTTGTCGCTGCCGTAATCGCCTTTGACGCGGACGCCGTTGGCGCGGAGTTCCTGGACGATTCCCTTGGCGTAGTTCAACAGCGGCTCGTCTTCGCCAATCGTCAGCACGCGGACCTGTTCGGGCGCCAGCCACAGCGGGAAATTGCCGGCGTAATGCTCGATGAGGAACCCGATGAACCGCTCGTGCGTGCCGAGCGGCGCCCGGTGAATGCACAACGGCGTCTTGTCGGCGTTGTCCTTGTCGCGATAGGTCAGCCCGAACCGCTTCGGTACGGCGAAATCCACCTGGTTGGTCGCCAGCGTGAACTCACGGCCGATCACGCTCCAGACCTGCACGTCGATCTTCGGGCCGTAAAACGCCGCTTCGTTGGCAACCTCGACGAAGTTGATCCCGCTGTTCTTGAGGACCTCGCGCACCATGTCCTCGGTCTGCTTCCACAACTCCGGTTCGTCCACGTATTTCTTCCCCATGCCCTCGGGCGCGCTCGTGCTGAACCGCATCTGATATTTCTCGATGCCGAAAATCTTGAAATACTTCAGGTACATCTCGTTGACCGCATTGAACTCGGCGGCGAACTGCTCCGGCGTGCAATAGATGTGCGCGTCGTTCATGTTCAGCTCGCGGACCCGCATCAGGCCGAACAACTCACCTGATTGCTCGTACCGGTAACAGGCGCCGTACTCCGCCATCCGCAACGGCAAATCCCGATAACTCCGCGGCTCCGCCGCATAAATCCGGTGATGATGCGGACAGTTCATCGCCTTCAAATAGTAACGGGTTGATGGGTTGATGGGTTGAGAAGTTGATGGGGTGACGGGCTGATGGGTTGACGAGTCCTCGTTGGCCCCCCCTTTCAACGTCTCTCCCTTCAACTTGTCAACTTCCTCGGCCACTTCCATCGGCGGGAACATGCTCTCGGCGTAGTACGGCAGGTGGCCGGACGTCTTGTACATCTTCTCCTTGGCAATGTGGGGGGTCTTGACGCGGACGTAGCCGGCGGCGAACTCGGTTTCTTTCGCCAGCTTTTCGAGTTCTTCGAGGATCGCGGTACCTTTGGGCAACCACAGCGGCAGACCGGGCCCGGTGTAGTCGGGGTCCATGGTGAACAAGCCCATCTCCGCCCCGATCTTGCGGTGGTCGCGTTTCTTCGCTTCCTCCTGCATCTTCAGCCACTCTTCAAGCTGGGTCTTGTTCTTGAACGCGGTGCCGTAGATGCGCTGGAGTTGCGGGTTCTTCTCGTCGCCCTTGTAGTAGGCGCTGGCGACGCTGGTGAGCTTGAACGCGCCGATGTTGCCGGTCCGCATCACGTGCGGCCCGGCGCAGAGATCGATGAAATCGCCGTTCTGAAAATACGTGATCTCTTCGCCTTCCGGGATGTCCGCGAGATTGCCGAGCTTGAATTTGCTGGGATTACCCGGCCGCTCGCTCAGTCCGCCCAGCCGGCCGCTCTCCGAGTCTTTGATTGCCTGGTCGCGGGTGACGGTGACCTTTTCGAAGACGTGGTTGGCTTTGATCTCCTTCTTCATCTCCTCTTCGATCTTCGGGAAATCTTCGGGCGAAATCCGGTGCGGCATTTCGAGATCGTAGTAAAACCCGTCGTCGACGGGCGGTCCGGCGGCAAACTGCGCCTCGGGCCAGAGCCGGAGAATCGCGGTGGCCATCACGTGGGCGCACGAATGCCGCAACCGCTCCAGATCGGTCATCTGTGCGCGTTGATCGAGTGTCTTCCGTTCCATAATTTGGTTTTTGTAGCCGCAGGCTTTAGCCTGCGCGTGGCTTTATTACAGAAACACAATTAGGGCGGGCGGCGAGCAAAGTCAATGCTGCCGGTGCGGCTTTTCGCGCGATCGCGCCGCTGCCCGCATCTCAAGAGCGTTTTTGCGTTCGGTGACGCGGGCTGGCGCAAAGCCGATTCGCCGCTTCCACGTTGGGTGATATTCGCCAGTTCCAAGCCATCACACCGGCCTTCTTGGCAAGAAGACGCCTAAAGAACTGACTTCCACAGTCAGCTTTCTCTGCCTTAAGGCCGTGCAATACGCGTGCTCCGGCATAGACACCGGTAAGCAAATAGCCCGGGGCAAAACTGAAAGTGTCGCACTCGTTGATCTCAACTTTAGTGGCTTAGAAAGGCCGCTGCAAGATCGTTACAAAGATCAAATGAGCCATCTACGACGTGGACGTGGCAATGCTCCACACATGCCGTGTTACCGGAGCCCATGCCGCCTCCGTGTTCAAATACGCAAAGCCTGCCGGACTTAAACAGCCCACTCGCAAGGCATTCATCGAAGGAATCAAACAAGTCCGACCGCAGTTGGAGCGACAGTTCGGTTACTTCCTTGCAGTCGACGGTTCGCCGCTCCGGGTGTAGAACCTCTGAGCAACGCGGTCGATGTGTTCGCGCAGCGGCTGGTGACGGATCGCGTCGTAAACCTGCACGTCGAACAAGTACGGCAACGGCAGTTCGTCCAACTCACCGGCAATCGTTGCCAGCATTGAAAGTGGTATGGGACCCCAAAGCACGAGATCAACATCGGAGTTGGGCTGAAACCTGTCCATCGCGCGCGATCCAAAGATTCTCGCCTCGGTCACTTCGGTGTGACGACGCAAGACTCCACGAATCAATTCCTGCTCCGTGTCTGTCAATCCGAACTGGCTCATGGCGCACTCTTGCCTTCGAGGAAAATACGGAGTTCTTCAAGTGCCGGCAGGAAGCGGTCAACCATCGGGCGTAGAGCATTGTCAACGGCAGTTTCGTCGTAGGTGCGAGACATCAAATTCCGCCACCGGAGCATATCAATCCAAAGTTGGCCATCTCGGATGATCTTGGCCGCGAACGCCTGCTTAACCACGGTTCTGGGGGTAATTTGTTCGAGAGCTATGCCTTGGTGCACGAGGTAATCCTTCACGGTTTTCCAAGCCAGCTCAAAGGTGAACTCAAACCGTTGAATTACGCCCTCTTTTTCCAGTTGGGAAAGCGTCTCAACGTCAGCCAGTGCTTCCCGCAGAAGAGCCAACGCTTTCTGGAAATTTTCGAATCACTGTTTCCATCGTATGTCAGGATTGGCAGGATTCATGGTGGCATAACTTATCGGCTTTTTTGAGCCCTTAGCCATCCTAAAATTCAGCCCTCCTGCTTTTGCTCCGTGGTCTTCTTCGCGTAATCGCGAAGCTACCTTTCCAGTTCGGCGGCACGGCGCGCGCCGGTAAGTCAATGGCGAACACGCCGGGGGTGAACTGCCACGAAGCAAAGTTCCGCGTCAGTAAGGATGGTATCGGACCGCGACCGCGAACCCGTTCATGGCCGCTTCGGCCACGCTCGCGCCGGGATTCGGGTTGCCACTGCGCTCACAAATTGAAAAACCGGAAGCCCTTCGCCAACGCCACCGCTGGCTTGCGGCTGCGGTGGGTCCGGGAGTGCGGCGGTGTTGGCCCTCGTCTTGGGGGACGGCCGTTCGTGGCAGCCGGCTGGCGCGCGACGGCGACGGTTCGATTCGACTTGGCACTCATCTCTTATGTCCATTCGCTCGAAATTATCCGGGCGGACAGTTGGCCCCTGTCTGCCCACCTTCAACCTGTGCCCCTTCCCCGCACGGCCCGCGGATCGTCATCCGCTTTGAACACCACAACGGGCTTGGAGTTGTTCCCGACCAGACAACCGAGCGCAGGACACGGATTTTCGCTCGGCGACGGGCACGTTGCCAGCGCGGACCGCCAGTTCCGCTTTGGTGAGTGCCGAGGCCCTGGGCGGGTCAGCCGGTCTGAATCTCATGGGTGGCATTGGGCGGCAGCCCGCTGGCCCAAGTGCAACAGCGTGGGGGAGGCCAAGGATGGTCAATCCCCGGCCCGGGTAAAAGCTCATTGCAACGTGGACCCAGCGCATGAAGGAAAACTGCCGCCGATGCCACCCGGGAGAAAACAGTCCCTCAAGGGAAGCCGGTGCTGCCCGGCACACACGCCTCCGCGTCCGCGCAACGTGGGCGCGGAGCTCGTCACTCCAACGCGGCTTCAACGTTTCGCCGCGCGAAACGCCGCCCGAAAATAACCGTTGCCGCCGTCTGCTGGCCATCGAATGCTCGCCTCCATCCTACCCGTAGCACGGTGACTCTGCCAAAGGCGCACACCCGGCGCAATTCAGCGACGCTCCTATTCTCGGGTAGGATGGATTCCTAGTGCTCCGTCAACGTTCATCAGAAGCGCGCGGGGAGGGCGAAGTTTACCCGCCACTGGCGGTGCCACAGGCGACCAAGGCTCCTGCTGAGCCGCGGCGTTGACGGAGAAAACGGTCGGCTCGCCCTCCCAATCAAGGTTGACCGAGCACCAGAGGCGCAACGCGGCGCTGGGGAGCCGGCTTATGTCACGTTCATGTTGGCGACCCAGTTGATGGCGTAGCGCACCAGTTCGCTGCCGTCTTTCAGGCGGAGCTTGCTTTTCGCGTTCTGCCGGTAACACGATACGGTTTTCATGCTCAGCTTGAGGCGTCTGGCGATTTCCCGGGTCGCCAACCCGTTTCCCATCAGTTCAAAGACTTCCAGCTCGCGATCGCTGAGCAATTCCACCGGCGAATGAACCACGCGTTCCGGCCGCCCGAGATGAAACCCGATGATCCGCGCCTTCAACTGCTCGCTCACGTACGTTTCGCCCCGCAGGACCTGCCGCATCGCCTCCAAAAAGACGCCCAAGGGCTGCCGCTTCATGACGTAGCCACCGGCACCGGCGTGCAACGCCCGTTCCGCGTACAGCGTTTCCTCGTGCACGGAGAGCACGAGTATCGGCAACGTGGGATACTGTGCCTTGATGTCCTTGATCAATTCGAGGCCGCTGCCGTCTTCCAACGAGATGTCCACAATCGCCAGGTCCGGCTGCGATTGCGCGATGGCTTGCATCGCCTCCCCGCGGCTGCCGGCTTCGGCACAGACCTCGATGTCCTTTTCCAGGCCGAGACGGCAAATCATGCCTTGTCGGACCAGCGGATGATCGTCCACCAACAACACCCGGGTCTTCGTCTTCGGCGTCGCCCGCTTGGGTTTCGGTTTCATCCTCCGCCGTCTTTCCGGGTCGCGGTGTCCGGGGCCAGCGCGCATTTCACGGTCATCCCGCCGCGCTCGAGAAAAAGCTCATAGGCGCGCTCACGGATTTCCGCTTCAGATGGGCCGGTGGATTTCATCGCTCTGGTACCTCCTCAATGCTCAAGTTGCCAGCCTACAGGTCGTTCATTCAGGCTCCTGACGGAAATACAACTGGCGAATACATAATCGAGGGAGCCTCCCGATTCCACTCGGGGAAAACCCGAACTTCGCCCAGGGCGAAACCCTAGACGTCCGCCCGGCGCTGGTGGGCGCTGGCGGTTATTCTGCCGCCTCCAGCTCATCGTGCAATTCGCGCGGGGCTCACTTGATTCCGGAGGCAATCGAGGGAAGATTCCGTCTGGAGGTGGAAGATGAACACGATGCGGTGGTTTACGATACCCGTCACGCTGGCAACAGGTCTTCTGGTCCTCGCCTGCCAATCTCCCCGACCAACGGCCCCGCCGAAGGCGCCGCCGTTACCGGCCGTTCCATCGGCAACGGAGGCGGCCCCGGGCAACACGTTCTCGGGAACCATCGTTCACATCAGGCCGTCCGTTCATCTGCTGACTGTAAAATCCACGGCAGATCAGAAAGATTTCGTTGTGGGATCCAAGACTCCGGTGTTCACCGAGACCTCCCGGCACGGCGCGTTGTCTACGTTGAACGTGGGCGATCTGGTTGAGGTGGAATACGAGCAGCACGACGCGGTGGCGACGGCGACCCGGATTGTTCGCACCGCCGTCGCCGCCGGGGAAAAGCCGGCACCGGAAGTCGAACGACTCGAGAAGATGTTGAACCCCGATCCGAGCAATCCCAACAAGACGGATTAGCACCGGTTCATGGGCGCTGCCGACGCCGCCGACTCAACCCAGTCAGCCGAGCGGCGCGCCAACATCAAGTCTTCGAGGGCGGCATTCAGTATTCCGAATGCGCGGTCATCGTGCGTGGTCTTGAACACGAGGACCGCCCGTGGCCAGGCGTCCCACGAACCGTACGTGTACAAGATGTTGACGCCTTCCGCCCGGAGTTGTTGTCCCAACAGTGCCGCCAGGCCGACCCGGCACGGAGCTGCAATCCAGATGATCGGCTTCGTGTCGCATTTGTAGCCCGCAGATCGGACCATGGCACAGGCAGCCTCGACGTTCTCCAGCACCATCAGCAGATGATTGCCGCCGGCATGACTCGCACAACAATGGGCCAACACCTCGATGCCCTCAGCGGCCATCCGCCGCAAGAGATGGTCCACGTGCCGACGTGGCCCCGGAATGTGCACCACCAACTCCCGGCCCAGGTGCACGGCCGCCGATTTGAGGGGACCGGTCACGGGGGCGATCTCCTCACGGGAGTTTGATGGCCAACCGGAACAAAGGGGGGGTCGGCAGTATGGGTTCTCCCAATCGCGCCGTGGACCGTAGGGTTCCACCGCCGACAGAGGACTGATTGGGTTGGGGAATGAACCACCGGCTGAATGGGGGTTGTGACGCCGGTACCACTGCCGACTGAAGCAGTTGAGCTGGCGACCCGGCTCTCGAACATCCTGCTGTGATTTGTTGCACTCATCCGCGAACTCGCTCGGGGACATCCCCGTGAATCGTCCCCCACCCCGTTGGCCTTCCACAGTTCCAAAATTCTGGGGGTATCAATATCTCATCCGCGGCCACCTCACAATCGGCCCCGGCATTAAATCCGATTAGGAGGACTTCCTAACCGATAATTCGACCAATGCCGCGTTGAGCATGTCGCGCTCTGGTGCCACGGTGAGAGCAGGAAGGAGGCATGTAATGAATGCCAGTATAACGAAGAGAGTGATCGTCATCGGAGTGGCCGCCCTGTTGTGGGCAGCCGTCCCCATGATCAGTTGGGGGGCGCAACCGGCGCCCGGACCGAAGCCCGGCGCGCAGGCACCTGCCAAGACCGAACCGCAACAGGAGACCAGCGGCAAGATCGGGGCGATCGACCAACAAAAACACACCCTCACCGTTAGCGGCATGATCCTGAACAAGACGTTCGACGTGCCTGCCAATGCGGTGATTGTGACGAAAGACAAACCGAAAGCCAGATTCACGGACCTCAAGGTCGGCGATGAGGTGAACGTTACCTACCATACCGTGGGCGAAAAACTGGTCGCACAGCGGATCGAGGTTGCCGAACCGAAGGTGGGCGAAATGCCCAGCTCGCCGTCTCGATATCCGTCCATCTGAAGTACTGATGCACGTGCGGCAGGTTTCCTGCCGCGTTCACAACGCGGGGAGAACCTCTGCGGGGGTTCTCCCCGTTCACTCTAACCCGCGTGAGCTTCGACCCAGTGTATGGCTTGCCGGGTCAATTCCGTCCCGTTCTTCAGCCCCAGCTTCAGCTTGATGCTCTGCCGGTAACACGACACGGTCTTCATGCTCAGCTTGAGACGCTCGGCGATTTCCCGCGTCCCCAAACCCTGCCCGGTCAGTTCAAACACCTCGAGTTCGCGATCGCTGAGCAATTCCACCGGCGAATGGATGACCGGCTGGGAACGTCCGACGTGAAAGCCGACGATCTTCGCCTTCAACTGTTCGCTCAGGTAGACCTCGCCGTTCAAGACGTGTCGCACCGCCGTCAGGAGCACGCTCATCGGCTCTCTCTTCATGACGTAACCGCCGGCTCCCGCGTGCACCACCCGCTCGGCATAGAGCGCTTCGTCGTGCATCGACAGCACCAGCAGCGGGAGCTTGTGGTCCCGCGCATGAAGGTCTTTGATCAACTCCAGCCCGTTCCCATCCTGCAACGACAAATCGACGATCACGATGTCGGGCTTCACCGCGGCAATCGACTCCAGCGCGTCCCGCGCGCTGCCAGCCGCTCCGCAAACCTCCAGGTCCCGTTGCTGGTTCACCACCGCTGCCAGCCCCTCTTGCACGGCGGGATGATCGTCGACGATGAAGACCGCCTTCTTTCCCTTTCGATCCTTGTGGTCCGTTGTCGCGTTCATGGCTCAACTCCTCTGCCTGCGGCGATTCCATGGAATACAGCAATACCGCTCACCTGTTCGTAGTCTCGCCACTGCTCCCCTTCGGGTATGAAGAATAACCGATGTGCCGCAAGCTTTCCAGCGAAGATTTTAGGGTCCCCTGGGAATGCGCGCATCTGAACACTGTTACCATCGGATGACAGTCTTGTAGCCGCAAAGAGGCTCGCGGCTACAATTCGGTGGCAGTGTCAAGCTGCGCCCCCTAGGAATTATGCCGACCGTAGAAACAGGAAAACTTCCATTGCGCCGCAACCGGTCCAGATGCTTAAATTACCTGGTTGCAGGCAGGACCGGACAGATCGAAGGGCAGAGCGGCATGGGACATTGGTCGGGCATGATCCGCCACGGAAGGAAACGGCCGAGCGCCGACGGGACAACGAATCACCGCGTCCGCTCCGACCTGGTGTTGATGGTCGTCCTCGCCGCCGTCTATTTCGGCGCGGGAAAGTTCGGTCTCCGACTCGCGTTTCTCAATCAAAGCGCCTCGGCCGTCTGGCCACCCACGGGAATCGCTCTGGCGGCGGTGTTGCTGTTCGGTTACCGGATCTGGCCGGGCATCTGGCTCGGAGCGTTTCTGGTCAACATCACCACCGCCGGGACGCTGGCCACGACCATCGGCATTGCGACCGGCAACACACTGGAACCATTGCTCGGGGCCTGGTTGGTCCAGCGGTATGCGAACGGCCGCCAAGCGTTCGAACGGGCGCGTGACATATTCTGGTTTGTCCTCCTGGCCGCGGTCCTGAGCACCGCCGTGAGTGCGACGTTCGGCGTCACCAGTTTGGCGCTGGTCGGCTTCGTCCACGGGAACAATTACGCCGCGATCTGGATCACGTGGTGGCTGGGCGATGCGGTCAGTGCCCTCATTATCGCTCCCTTGATTCTGATTTGGAGTTCCACGCCGTTTCCGCATTGGCGGCGCGAGCAGATCGTCGAAGGCCTCCTGGCTTTCATTTCCGTTCTGCTCGTCGGCCGCCTCGTGTTCGGCGGCTTGCTTCCGCCCCCAATCAGTCAATATTCGCAGACCTTCGTCTGCTTTCCCCCGCTGCTGTGGACGGCCTTCCGTTTCGGCCGGCGCGGCGCGATCGGGGCGTGCTTCGCGCTGGCGATCGTCGTGCTTTGGGGAACGGTGCACGGCTCCGGGCCGTTCGCACTGCCCGATCGCAATCAATCCCTGTTGCTGGTGCAGGCGTTCATGGGAACCATCACCGTGACGACCTTGGTGCTGGGTGCCGTCGTCTCCGAGCGCCAACGCGCCGAACGGGCCTTGCGTGAGAGCCGGGCCCGATTGGCAGGGCTGATCGATTCGGCGATGGACGCGATTATTGCCGTCGACGCCGGGCAACGCGTCGTGCTGTTCAATCCCGCGGCCGAGCGGATGTTCGGCTGCACCGCGGCCGAAGCGCTGGGACGGCCCCTGGACCGGTTCGTTCCCGCGCGGTTCCGCGAGGCGCACCGCCGGCACATCGAGAGCTTCGGGCGGACCGGCGCCACCAACCGCCGCATGGGGGCGCTCGGCGCCCTGAACGGTGTCCGAACCAACGGCGAGGAGTTCCCCATCGAAGCATCGATCTCGCACATGAAAGTCGGCGGCCAAAAACTGTTCACGGTGATCGTGCGCGACATCACCGAACGCAAGCGAGCCGAGACGGAACTGCAGACGTGGCAACGCGAGCTCGAATCGCGGGTCGAAAAACGCACGGAGGAGTTGACCCTGACGCACCGCCAACTCGAGGAGGAAATCGAGGAACGCAAGCGATTGGAGGCCGAGATCGCCCAGATCGTCGAGCGCGAACAACTCCGGCTGGGACAGGAATTGCACGATGGAATCGGCCAACAGTTGACCGGAATCGGTTATCTGTTGACGGCGCTGCAGACGAAGTTGAAGAAAGTCTCGCCGACGCGCGCCCGGGAAGTACGGCGACTGCAAACCATGATCGAGCAAAGCGTCGAACAGACCCGCAGTCTGGCCAGGGGATTCTACCCCGTCGAATTGGAACGGCTCGGACTGCGGGCGGCCCTGGAGGAGTTTGCCCATCATATCGAGCGATCGTTTGGCGTGCCCTGCACCGTGCAATCGGATGGCTCCGCTTGCGGCGAACTCAAAGGTCCCCTCGCGTTTCAACTGTTTCGAATTGCTCAGGAGGCCACCCACAACGCTGCCAAACACGCCCACGCCAAACGAATCGTCGTCCGCCTCGGCGCGTCCGAAGGCACCATCACGCTCGTGGTCAAAGACGACGGGTTCGGCTTCCCGCCCGGGACAAACGGGGCCGCCGGGATGGGAATGCGCATCATGCGCCACCGGGCTGGCATGATCGGCGGGAAACTATTGGTTCACAACGAGCCCCAGGGCGGCGTGAGCGTTACCTGCTCCGTGTCGCAGAAGCCATAGCCCGGACGCGCCCGCCGACCCCTGACGGAGACGTCATCCGATCGGCGGCGACCTTCAGGTCATGCCGCCTGAGGTTCCGCGTCCAATTCTTCGACCCTCGCGGCGCCGGGCCGACGCCAACTCCTGCCTGCGGCCAGTTCGTGAATCAATGCCTCCACCCCAATTATATACAGGGCCCGGTCGTCGTCCGACGTCTTGAAGACCACGTACGACTGGTGGCGCTCCGAGCGAAACGCGTACGAGTACAGAATGTTGACGCCGGCGGCAGCCAGCCGTTGACCAAGGAGTGCGGCCAGCCCCGGTTTATCGGGCGTTTCGACCAGGACAACCTCATTCGATTTGCACTTGAACCCCGCATCCTCAAGGGTACATGTGGCCCGGCGCGGATTCTCGGTGACGAGCATGACCACCGGACCAGCCTGGTCCCAATAGGAACAGGCCGCCAACACCTCCGTGCCACACGAACTGACGACCGCAATGAGACGACCCAGAGCGGCCGGCCCATTCGGGACCCGAACCATCATCTCGATTTGCTTCGTGGCAATCATCATGACCCCTCCTCCAGCCCCGAAGAGCGACGGGGCTGCCTGTTTGTTCGACGGTACCGCCTCTGCGTCAGATGTCTTGCTTGCATCTGCGACCCCTCGACACTGCGCCAACAGGTTACGGTGAGACGGCCTGCCTGCGCAACCAGCAGGTGGACGAATGTTGAGCCAGTCAAACTCTGACAATGACCTAAGCCGGAACTATGCAGTAGGAGCTCATTTTAACCATTGAACGTCGGACGGTTTTCGACTGCATGGCAGTTGGGAATGGGGCTCAGAATCTTCTCCC